>Ga0181467_100057_pt1 | contig 45094 bp, 44 predicted proteins | sample InSIn5gowninarea_2_FD_119079 | JGI IMG/M metagenome (GOLD analysis project Ga0181467, IMG submission 119079) | Clean room microbial communities from NASA Spacecraft Assembly Facility at Jet Propulsion Laboratory, Pasadena, California, USA -... ... | reverse complement strand
GGCACAGTGATACTTGTATTCAGAAGAACCCCAGTCACTATTTGTATACATGACGGTATCGTATCTGATGTCACATGACTATACGCGTGACCCTCCTCCTCCAACAGTGACTGCCTATCTACATTGATACCTGGGATGCAAACGCCAGGATATGCGAAGATTGATGACCAATGTTGGAAGTGATTTGAAGCCTGCTAGCGAAGAGCACCACTCAATAACATAGGAAGTCGTGGATCATCAGGACCCAACAATCTCATCCGCATCGCTTCAATAGCCCTCTTCTCTTTCAACTCTGCGTCCTGCGCGTCAATCTGCAACTGCATTTCCCGAATCTTTTTGTCCCTACGAGTCAGCTTCGCTCCCATCCTCATTTCCAACGCACAATATTCGGGCATGAGCGCTTCCTTGCGCCACATCTGAACCCAACCACAGAAGCCGAGGATGATCCAGACAATAAATCGGCGGGGAGTGGTGAGTCCGAGTGTGTTGTGGTAGTAATCTAAGTCGACGTCGAAGAAATAGCAGCAGGACGGGCGAGTACATTTCGCGTCCACGATGGCTATAGACATACAGATTCCGATGGTCTTGGGAAACCAAGAATCGGCTAGTAGGAACGAGATCCATACTATGGTGAAGATGAGAGCGTCGGTGATGCAGAAGCCCCAGACGACGGGGTAGTCGATGAAGTAGGATTTGGGATGAGCAATGATATCTCGAGTCTGGGGTGAGTAGTCAGTTCCCGGCTCTCTTTCCCATTTGTGACAAGAATGTCGAAGAGTGATTTCATACCTTAGATCGGACATCCTTTGAAAAGATGAAAGCGACCGCAAACACAAACCCAGGTACCTTCACACACCAGTTGAACCAATCATCCTGACGATGGTATGTATAGTAATCTGGTATAATCTGGAGTGCGGACTTGATGAGACTCCACCAGATGCTCCACATCCCAATCTTCTCGGGTGCGCGTACCCCCTCACAAGTGACAGTCTTCCAATACATCCTAGATGATATTGTCCATGCCTCCTGTGGCAGCATGTGACGAACTTCCCAACAACCATCGACCCACCCATCATACCAACCTTTTGATACGATGTATGTTGCGTGGGCATAAAAGTAATACCCAGCTCGGCAGAACTGGAATAGCCAGCAGTTGTAGATGTCGACAAGGAATGGACGAATGACCAGATGGAAAAACAAGTATAAAGCAACGCAATATGCTGCGCCACGACGTTCAGTCGTAATTTCGTGAGCCGCTAGGAACTCTCTGTGGTGTTCTATAAGCCACAATAGTGGATATAGTATGTAGATGCATGTGAGCTGGAACTGGGTATGCTGGTCCTCGAGAAGCTGGTATGGGTCCTTCGAGAGCTGGGGAAGTCGAAACTGGGGGGATCGAAATTGGGGGAGCTGGATCCAGGTGAGCTGGAGCTGGAGCCGGAGCCGGAGCCGGAACCAGGGAAGCCGAAATCGTGATCGCTTAGATTCGTCTTCTTCGTCCTCTTCTTCCTCTTCTTCCTCGCCCTCATCCTCCTCTTCTTCTTCTTCCTCGTTCGCCCCTTGGGCAACCACTTGTGAAACCTGTTGACTAGATGAAACTTCCGCTTCGGACTCAACCTCGTCTTCCGAAGACTCGTCGGGATCGGGTCGGTAAACAGTGGCCATTTTGTTTGTTGTTGATCGTCTCTCTTAACAACTTAGTCACTGTATTCCAATTCAATGTGTTTGATGCAGTTGAGCATGTATTTTAGTCAGATGTATGTGTTGCAATCGATTGTGTGTATCGCGAAGTGTCAAGTTTCCTCTGCCAAAGATCCAAGATCCAGTATAAGGCGTTAAGACATAGATCAGATGTGGGAAGTTGGATGTTGGTAGGGGTTCGCAGTATGAAAAGGCCCAATTCATAGTCCAGATTGCTATTCTCGAGCATAAATTCATTGATGTCAACAAACAATACCCAAACTCAATTGTGAGTCCACAATGGTGATCCAGATTGCTATTCTCTAGCGTGGACTCATTGATGTCAACAGACAATGCCCACACTCGATTGTGAGTTCACAATAATAGAAATGCTTGGTCACAAAGCCGCTATTGTGCGATTAGACTTCACCTTCACCGTCACTATCAACATCAACGTCATCGTCATCTTTGAGTTTCCCGAATCCCTGGTTGAAGGATTCATGCCTAGACTTAAAAGGTTCATGGCATCTTGCAGATTGCAACCGGGGATAGTATCGCCTGTAGCTGAAGTAGGCGACAACGAATCCAAGCAGTGAACCCACACAAACATCATATACGTCGTGCCTACTTCAATCAGTACGTGGCCTGAGTCTGAGCAGTATCATTCTCACCTGTAATCTTCGCATCTGCTAATTGCAATCATAGCGGCACCTAGTAGGGGAGCGACGACTAGCAGGAACTGGCCGAAGTCGGTTCGCGGTCTCGATACATGCGTCTGTCCTGCGAAATACAACGCTAGGAATCCAAGTCCGCTGAATGCGAATGAAGCGTGGCCCGATGGGAAGCTTCTCCACCCAGCATGCAGCCTATGATGCTTCGTCTCAGTGCACACGTCAATAGTCACAAGCACATCCTTTGGGGTACCTGCCGCTGGCTTGCAACGAGACAGGAGATCTGGTCGAGGCCTACCGACAGCATTCTTCAATATATCGGTGATGAAAGCTGTGAGGAGAAGACTTCACACTTAGTGACACACTCCAGCAAAGCGACTGAATGCCATACCTGGTTCCGAACCCAAGCGCTGTAACATGAAATTGGTGCAGCGAGCTTCTCGAAGCAGCTAGCCATATGAGCATGATGATCGCAGGGATTGCTCCAGCATATATCAAATTCCAGACGACAGACACTCGCTCGACCTCAGCATGCGGGTACGATATACTAATATCGTTGAGGAAGAACATTCGGTGGAAGGGCTCCACAAGAGTGACAATCTGGGCCTATCAGACCTCGAAATTATATAGGACAATGGCCATGCAATATACCAGGGAGTATGCTGCCCCAAGCATAATCAGACCAAAATAATCGGGCGCATAAGTTTTCTATAATTCATCGTCAGATAGCGATCATTGGGGCTACACCTCCAGACCCACCTGCCAATATCGAGCAATGCCACCAAGACAGCCCGGTCGGGAGGCAAGCCTCTCATGAGAGAGACTGGGAGATTGTGCTTGAGGCGCCATGACAGATAGGTGGTAGGAAGCGAGGAAGGGAAGGAGAGTCAGTCTGCGGGATAGGTACTCATAATGAAGCAATCATATCACATGGTCGTGAGTTGTTAAGAGTGGCAGATGATGTCGAAAGTGAATGATGTCGCTCAGCCTTGCCAATACAAAACTACTATAAGCAGATAAGTGTGACCCTTGTAGCTTTGGCTCTGTCAGCCTTGTCACTTTCAAACGACATTCCAACCTTGAGGCAACCTCTTTCTTATCATGATGGCATACAGCACGGCATGCATCACTCTATCTTGGATGGAGACAACTTAATCGATCTGATCCACATCTTCCAGAATGGCCGAACAGCCCAAGCCCAACGAGATAGCCTCAATATTTCCCAATCCACCTCCTTTCTGGCAACACTTCACGCGTGAGAATCTTCGCCGCGTAGAGAAGCTGCGAGCTGAGCGACTACATATCGAGAGCAACGCACATACTCTCGTCGACCCCTCAACTTTGCGCCTGCTCGATCTCCCGCCCGAATTGAGGTTCCTTCAGCCCCCAGAACCACCTGCGGATGGCATATACCGCTGCTTCGGCGACAACTATAATGTAGGGACTTTCCGTTGATCTGAGGGGTCTCTATCATACTAACAACTGCAGCTCAATGAATCTCTCCCCACACTTTCTGCGCAGAATATCAAACAGCTTTACACCCCACCCGTCAGCCCTTCTGGCACCCAGCAAGCCAATCGCGCCTTCATTCTCAAACGCCTTGCCAAATCATTGATACTTAATTTCCTCGAGCTGATAGGCGTACTGAGTATCAATCCTGAACAGCACATTGATAAGATCTCGGACATCAGAACGATGTTTATCAATTTCCATCATCTGCTGAATGAGTACAGACCGCATCAGGCGAGGGAAAGCTTGATATTGATGATGCGTGATCAGCTAGATAGGACGAATGCTGAGACCGAGGGTATAATGAAGATGAAGGCGGAAGTCGAGGATGTATTGGATGGTCTCGACAAGATAGAGGTGCAGCCGGGTGGAAAGGACGACGAAGCTAGGGATGTGTGCAGTGATGAGGATAGAGAAACTTGGGAATTCTTGGATAGGGAATTTGGATAAACCAACAGCGGCATGGATGTTGTCGATTCATATGGATTCCGAAGCGAATCCTTTCTAAGGAATGGTTCGTTACGGGCCGTACACCAACAGAAAACGCCTTGCTGAGAAAACCCCCAAATTCGACCGAGGATATCACTACAAGCATTGAACCTGAGACTAATCACCTATATCATGTGTGATATAAAACATCATCGCACTTTAATAGGTGCCTCTCTTATTATGGCCATCCGTCCAATCACCTCTGCTCACATCTCACCCTCTACAACACCCAGTTTTGCTCCATATCACTGAGCACATCTAATTCAACACTCTTCCCAATAACGTGGTATTGGATCATACTCCGTCTGGACGGGACCTTTGAAAAGGCTTGTAAAGGTTGAGCTAGCTGCCGAGCTTGGCCTCGGAATAGTGGCGTCTGACGCCATGATTTTCGATGATGAACTTGCAGATGGCATGGAGTTTGTTAGACGTCATGCTATCATGCGATTTAGGTAGTCGGCTGTTGCCGAACGCTTCAGCTCACATGAACAGGAGATGGAGGCTGGTATTCTAGGGCTGAGAGAATTGTGTGATTGTCTCCCATTGCTTACCCTGTGTTCAAACTCACGGTTAACCAATAGAGAATGCCCTCATTTACTAATAGATGTATGAGGAATCAGTCTCAAGTGTCGTTTCACGATTATGACTGCCATTGAACGCGGCAGTTCACTCCATCAATGTAAACCTGCAAACTGAGGTTTCCCTTCGTCTGATAGTCCTGTTACTCATGTTTGCTTTTGATGCTGGTCTCTGCTTGCTTCCGCTTCTATAAAACCTCGTAACCAAGTGTTTGCTGATGGCGAAGCGGGTCTGCGCTCATGCTCATCTAAGTGTAATCTTGCTGTTCATGGGAAAGGGTGAATGGCTCAATGCATTCACCTCAGATGACGATCCCCCTTGCAGTATTTCGCTGTGTTACTTAGAACAGCCCCCTACTCATGTCTATTATCCTTGTTTCTTCTTATTAGGCATTCAAGCTACCTGTCAGGACTCCTCCCATCCTTGAACCAGTATTTGCCTCACCGAGACATGGCGGCCACAACGCTTTCTCAATCGTCTGCTGGGAGCAGTATCAGCGGTGACAAACCAGGTGATAACATCTTCACAACTCTACTAAAGGTCTATACACGATTCCACATCATCAAGTGTTTATGTCTTGTGAAAGGTGGCTGGCTGGAGATTGTCAGTATGGAGATAAGTGCAAGTATCCTCACGTCGGGTCACCGGCCCAGTCGAAAGGTATCACGGATTGACTTCTACGTATTGAATCTCATGGCAGATTTCGTATCCAATACTAGATCAAAGAGGCAATGACCAGTGGATGAAAGACCTAAGAAGCGCCGTTCCATTCCACACTATCAATGCCACCAGTCTGGAGATAGCCAGTCGTGAGGTGCTGAGCAAATCGAGCTGACCGAGTGCGAATTTTTGGCATCCTATAATTGGAAGAAAGCAGAAGCACCAACGATCTTTGTCCCAGGTGAGGTATGTCGGCTGATGAATACAATGATGGCGCTGATATACGTTGTGCGTCAGGTGGCCCTGCACGATACATGCCGCCACAATTTCCTATCAGCCTTGATATCGACGTTCCGCAGAGCTACACCTCCGATCAGTTGACTCACACCTCTTCCTTTGCACAATTATTCCGTGCACCCGCCCTGATGCAAGCAGATACCAAATTGTCTTCGTTTGACCTAGTTGTCAATCGCAGCAGCCTATGCCGTCTCCCATCGTTCGTCAGTAATGAAGGGCATAAAGATGATCGGATCTGGCGAATCGAAGTTGAGCTCATAACCAGAACCATGTTCTTTTCTCGCTGGGAAGCTATTCAACAAAGGACCATTACCGGCAGTCGCAATCCGGCTACGGGCATGCCTTCGAGAATTGTTTCACTAAATATTCTGATGAGCTCACAGAGTCGGATAGACACCATCGCGTCATATCATACAGCCTGGGAGGACTCCGTTGTATGGTTCAATATGAAACAAACGCGTACATATTTGATGAAAGCTCGGCGCCTCGTCACAAGACTGACATGCCGGGGCTTCTTTTCAAAGATTCGCTCTCTGACGAAGCGTCTGCTCAATCGAGAAGACAAGTACCCAAAGTCATCGAAGCAGGCTTTGTCGTCCCAAACTCCTCGATAGTCAAGCTCAAATGCACAAATACTGCACATAGATCTGATTTGTTTCCAGACATCATCCAGCAAATGTGTCTTTCCAGAATCTTCACTATCTATCGAGGCCGCGAGACCAATGGACGTATTTTGAAGACCCCAGAGATACATACACTGGACGAGAAATTCCGACAATTGGAGGTGAAGGATGTCGCCGCTCTGAGGAAGCTTGTCATACTCATAAAAAACATCAGGGGGTTGGTCGAGAACAGCTCGGCCCACAGAGTAAGCTTGCTGCATGATGGGATAAAATGCTGGGGACAGATACAGGTCTTCGAGTCTGACGGGCAAGGCATGATGTTGAGCAACGAGGTGAAGGAGAGGTTTTGGGAGTGATACGAACGATGCGGCCAGATTGTCATTGCTTTACGAGAGCATTGCCTTAGACCTGGCATTATCGGCCCTATTTGAATCATGATGGATTTTACAATGCTCTTTTGATTTCATGGATTACGATTATACGTCAGTTTAGTTGATTAGATGTCAAGTACGTACACTTCCTTTATTTCATACTGTGATACAGTGATCTACCCATCACTGAGCAGAGTCTTTGTGTGAGGACCTAATCATCAGTTGGAAAGTGTTAGTCTCAACAATGAATATACGTTGCCGACATGTTTAGCTATTCCCAGATAGCAGCACCTGCGCGCCAACCAAAACTCGGTATGAACATCAGTCTTTCTTCGATTCACGAGGCATACAGGGTGCCTTACAAGTTTATGTCACTGTGGAGAGTCATGCTTACTGTAAGCCCTCTCATCCTAGTCTTGTGTTAGCTGAGTGGTCAGCATCGGCCCTCGTCCTCAAAACCTCGCAGACCAAAAATCTTCCCCGCAAGCGACATTTCCGCGAGCCATAGCCACGATGCGTACCGACCTTAGCAGATTATAACATTTAGATGAGTCCTTTACAGCTTATAGTAATCGATTCAACGACTCATTAATAACTTATAGTGATTGATCCAATGACCGAGTAGTAATCATGGTAGTGACACAAATTCACGATCCCTCCTCCCTCGTCCCGCTCGTCTACGACCCCATCACAGATCGTGTAGGCGAACATGGCGGCGCCGAAGTCTTCAAGGTCTCAAGAGACAGGTTTAATCTCCCTCTAGAGGTAGTCCCTCCCAACTTCAGAATTCAATGTAGCTTTGTCGCTCATGGGGAAGATAGGTCTTTGAAGAAAGGGACGAGGTCCTTGAACTTGCACTCATGTGCTTTAAAAATAATCAAGCTGCTTGGCAGCAGGAGAGGAAGAGGTTATTCTTGATGGATGGGACGCCGGAGAGAGGGAGGCCACTGCTGTCGGCTTGGACTTCAACCGATGGAAAGACGGCTTATTTGCTGGTCCCATTGGATTGTGTCGATTCGCCGATGGGAAGTGATAAGTCGGATAACTCAGAGTTTGATAAGTCAGACTAACTACAAGCCTCACTTATGAGGAGGTCTCCATATTTGCGTGGAGCACTTGGATCCAGCGATGCGAATATCTACAAGGAGTTGTGTCTCGGCTTCGTGTCTCGGGTCGTCCCTGGCCTTGTAGTCTTTTCTGAACACAGCATTCATTATCACACATTCTTGTTACCTGTCTCCTGCTCCTGAAACTCCTCAAGCAAGACAAAGATCGAAACATGAAATGAATCCGAGCTTGGGACAATCAAAGCCAGCTTCATCGTAACAATGGCTAATGATTGGAAATGCCCACCAATGTCTTCAAGGACACAATGTACTCTCGGAACCTCTCTTGCATCCAGGATCTCCGGGGTCAAAATTCTGTTGACATGTACACATGTACAAAAAGACTTTGTAAGTGCCAGAGACAGCTTCGAATGAAATGTCAGAAACCCTCTCGTCGAAACTTGGTCAAAGAAGACAGACGGTTTGAAAGAACATTTCCTACCGTCCAAGCTCACCTCACCAGTATATAACAAACTTCCTACTCCTCAACATGATCCCCCTCCCTTTCTTCAGCAAACCATCCACTTCTAAAATTCCTCCGGAAATCTCGTTTCTCTCATTCTCATTACAAAGTAATCTGCTTCCCCCGCACTTGCGCTCACCTCTTTGGCCAGCCAAACACATCATCCTCGATACATTCAATAGTGATGGCTTTCAACCAGATTTCCAGAGACATCGATACTCCCCGCAGTCCCAGAAGTGGCAGAGCTCAGCGACAATCTAGAAGGTCCGACCGACCAAGATCCTCCACGACACCCATAACAATTAGACGCCACTCGCACCGTACACGCAGATGCAGAGTGCATGGAACGCGGCTTCGTCGAGATCGACATTGTGGCTATTGTGTAGCACTATAGGTGCGCTCTCCCAATCTTCAACCTATGGCCTTTCATGAGACGAAGGTGGAGGATGCTGATTGATACTGATAGTGCCATGGATTGGGATGACAATATTGATGGGGGAAAAGGCGCGGAACGGCGGATGAGTGAGAGTTCGGGTCATGAATGCGATGGATGGTATAGTGGATATTGTATGATCCCGATAGAGATGGATCTTACGCGGAGACAACAATGGCGGTGGAAATGCAAGTACTGGTGCCTGTCCTTGTTGGCGTTTGAACATGTAGTGGGCACATGTGATGCGCATCCTGGAGACCGGCGCAGGCGCCCTTCGTTGACCATGTGGTACTGAAGCTCTACTCCGACCTGTCCATTCCTTAGATGCTAGATTTTGGATGGGATGGTGTTCTTGAAGTTGAATCAAGCTGCCACTCTCTTACACTCTCCCGCTGGCAAATGAACACTGTAAGCAAGGCACCAAACTCTTGTGTAAGATCAGAATCGAAGTATTGGTTAGATGCTTTGCATAAGAGACTGACCAGCTATGCGCGATGATGTGCCTCTTGGAGGCTGTAAAGGAGATGCAATGTATCCTCCTACCTTGTTGATCAATGACTCTGATGAAAGATAAGTATGAGAGGCCTAACGATAGAGAAGACTGTCCATTGTGACACCAATTGGACTCATCCAAAGCCAAGCAGAGAAGATACTTCAGCTCCCAATGACATAAATAGAGGCTTGGCAGAGATCCAGACTCTTCCTCTCGATCCGCTCATACCTGCGAATACGTTGACACAGCCATTTCATGACGCTGAAACCAGTTTGGACAATCTTGAAATTCAACATAATAGGGTGGTGAACGGCAATGAGTGGACCTCCCGAACAGACAAGCCATGCTCAACGACTTTGACGGTTCGATACGCCGTACGTACCTGAGCCAAGAACGAATCGGAACCGCGCAGAAATTTCTAACCCCTATACTTCTCGGTAAGACCCTTGTGGACTTCTGGGCAACAGCCTCACTGCCCCTTTTCAGGGCTGCGCAAGACTGGCTGTGTATTTGGATGTCCTCGGAAAACATAGGAATGGAGGAAGAGCATTAGTCAAAATGATGTAGTTGATGAAGATACCCACGCTGGCAGGGCTGAGTCTGATGACGATGGCTTCAACTTTCCGTGGGGCATATTTGTATAAATGAAAGCGCTTGAGCTCGTCTATATTCCTTCGACATGTTCGGTATTGAATCAACAAAGCTACAGATAAAACTCTTCCCCCCTTAACTAAGCGAGTCCCTTGCTGCCTCAAGCTATTAGGCTTGCTGCCCTTTTCTACTCGGCTCTTTATATCCCGCTGACCCGATCTTCCGAAGTTTAACCAGTATGCCCCAAGAGCAGGACCCACGATCTCTCTTCTCTGGCTCCCCTCCTATCGACATCCCCTCTCGTAGTCCTGTTCACAGCAGATCCCCACCCCTTCCGAAGTATCGCTCAATCTCGCCCGCTAGTCCACCGACCAGACCTCCACCGCACATCTATCAGTTTTATAGATACCACCAGACTAGCACGACTAAGCAGCATAAGAAGCCATGGATGAATTCGCGCAGTCAAGAGAAGACAATGACCTCTTTGCAGATGACTTCGAACCAGCTAGTCAGCCAATCGTTATCGAAGAGGCAGGAAGAGATGGGAGGCAAGAAGAAATTGGTGGGCATGGAAGAGAAGCAGATGATGCAGCAGCAGCGAGGAGTGGGGCAGGAACAGAGAATTCGAGGGGAGGAGGTCAGGGAGGAAGGAGAGAGCGGAGAGGAGGGGGACAGGGAAGAGGAGATCAGGAAGGCCAGAAGGGCTTGAGTGCTTCGATGTTCGCGCCGCAAAGTGAGCAGGTCCAGCCTGAGATTGGAGAATCGAAGGGTGCAAATGGTGGGGAGGCTCCGACAGATCCAACATACCGAGGCACTCAAGCTGTGCGGGGCGATCGATCGGCGACAGGTGGACCTGCGCATAAAAAGTTGACGGAAGAAGAATTGTCGGAAAAGATGGCGAAAATGAAGGTTATCAATGCGCAGAAGACAGAAAGATTCCGTCTCTCAGAGGCTGACTCCGCTGCGTTCGCGCAGAAAGAGAAGGAGCTAGAGAAGAAGAGGGTAGAAGAGAAGAAGAATAGCAGGGCGATGGATATGGAGCGTGCAAAGAATCGAGAGAGAAAAATGAAGGCGCAAGGCGGGAGGGAGTGGGATTCTGAGAAGGTGGAGAGTGATCTTGTGGATGGAAAGGGGAGGGGTAGAAGCTCGGAATATTTCAGAGGTGCGCATGGTGCTGTGGGAAGAGGGAGAGCGAATGGTCTGGCGGGAAGCATGTTCAGTGCTGAGAACGTAGTTGAGGGTGAGGGAAATCAGAGTCCGGCGTACCGGGGTGGCTTTCAACGCGGAAGGGGAAAAGGGAGGGGAGGAACCCAGCGGGGACAAGGTGGCCGAAGTCAAGCTCTACCAGGACCAGAAGATTTTCCCAGCCTACCACCAAGCATGACGAAGGTCGCTGAGTCGAAGCCGAAGAATGCTACTCCTATATCGACAAAGTCTGGGGAGAATGGATTCGAGAAGGTGGACGAAGCGAGAGGTCGCAACGGTGATGCATCAAATACAAGAAATGGATCAGAAGCGACGAAAACAAACAAGGTCAAAGAACGGTCAAGTTCACGACCACCAGTTACTAGAGGGGAAAGTAATTGGGCCGAGGAAATGGCAGCTGGGGAAGGAGACAAAGCATCGGAAGTATGGTAGTCAGTATTCTTAAGTGCCACAGGATGGGCTTACAGGACCAAAATTGGCATGGAATCTCATATGAGTTGCTCGCTTTACGGCCTGAGCATTATCTGGCACGGGGTAAAATGCATTTGGATGGATGGCGGGAATGGTCCGGGTTGTAGCTATTTTCGTCGTCTGTATATTCAACGCAACCATATTGCAGATGTCATTCTGTCGTCTGACCTTTTAGAGCACTCGTGTTCGATGCTTGCCTCTGACTAGTCCTCTATATATCGTATCCTGCCCAGATGAATAGCTTAGAATCAGTAAGTTCCCACGTTGGACATATCACTTTCTGGGAGCTATGGAATCTTCCATTATAGAGTCTCTGACCTCGTTCACCTACTGACCCAGCCCGGCCGTTGGCATCTGCACCTGTACTCCTGGCACGTATAAGAGAAGACCAACTAGACGTACATTTGCAATAGCCTTAAGTGCAGCGAATCATCGAGCTTCCTGAAAAGGTGATCGAAAAACGGATCGACCGTTCCATTTGAAATAATGATATCCTACATGAAAAAAGAGTCATTATTTGCTCCAACATGCCAAACAGCAAAGTATCCAAAAGTAAATTCCTTATTCCCAGATCTCCACTTCCTCCCCACAGCCAAAAGACATATCCAGCCTAAACACCCTCAACCAACCCACCCCTTCCTACCATCTCCCAGAACCTCCTCAACCCCAGGACCTTCGCTCTAGTCGGCAACTCCCTCCTCTTCTGCTCCTTCTCTTTTCCACCTCTTCTGCTCCTTCTCTTTTCCACTCCACGGTCCTCTCTCTTCCCCACCACCTCGCCCGAACCTCCTTACCAACCTCCCTACATCAAGTTTCTCTTCTTCCCTCTCCCTCCTCTCCCTCTCCCTCTCCCTCCCTTTAGACCACCACTCTCCCACCCACGCCCGTAGTAAATCTTTGATCCTCTCTTTCTCAACCCGTCGCTTCACTTCTATCAGACTAGGCGCGATGACGGGTTTGCCGTGCACGGGGTAGCATTCAACCGGTAGTACACCTTTTTCGATCAACGTCTCGGCGCTGGGACGATGGGAGAGGGAACGGTTGAGTTTGATCTATTTATGCCGTCATCAACCAGCCTCTTTGTCTCCAAAATTCGTTTGATCCCGTTCTCCTCATTTCTCAACTTCCACTTGACCTTCGCCAAGACAACAACACAATAATAGAAAACGAACCATAATTAAGCGTCTCCCCAATATCCCCGCCGCGACCGTCGTCCTTGTGACATAGATCCTCCGTCCCATCACCTCCCTTAACTCCGGACGTCGTTCCATCTTATGCTGAATCACACCCGGTGTACGAGCCAGCCTCGCAGCGTGTAGATGTGGGTCTAGTGCATGATGCCGTAAGGTATGACAAGTACGAGAGAGGGAGAGGAGGTCTGGGATATCGAGGTGGGAAAGGATGAGGGCGTGGAGTTCGGGGGGCAGGGCTAGGATTGGTGGTGCTGCTGGAGAGGTGAGGAACATCATGAGCTTGTTGGCGAGCAGGGTGGTATGGCAATGGGTGAAGTATGGATAAAACTGGGTTCAAACGAGATAGCATGGAATTGTAAGAACAACGGGTTTGTTGTGATGTTGACGTCGGTGTTGAAGGAGGGGAACCTCGAATGCCGAGGTACAAATCAAAGACCAGTCAAACCAAGCCGAGACACCCAATCTGAGACGTTCGGTATCCTTATCCCACTGAGATTATACTTTTTGGAATCAGAAGGATTGTTAAATCTCTATGCTTGGATCATTTAAGTCGTCGTATAGTCTAAACGTTTGTGCAGATTATAATCCAAAAGACGCTCATCAAGTCCAGTCAGTATTTAATCACCACCTCGAACGTACTCTATTCTCTCTTGGATTCTGCTGGCATGCTGTAGTTGCGAGCTGAAGCAGAAAATATCGTTAGAATACGAATACAATCACTACTTTCCCAGCCCCTCTGAATCAAAGCCCTTGAACCCGCTTCTATCTTCGACTTCATGCCCAAAGCTCCCAGAACAAGCAATGTTCCGCCATCAGACTGCCCGTCCACTTTGAGACTTTCGCCAACTCATCATTGTCCCAAACCAGAGTCACCTAGCCTTCTATGAGCCCATAATAGGAACTGATCAGACATAGACAACTCTTCACAGCCCTCATCGGTGATCATATCTGCCTTCATAAAATTCAACCTTGCCCATTTCACGTCGTGCATCTGTACCAGCCATTGATGCAATATCAACAGCAAAGCAACACAGCTGATAGTCCTCTGCAAGGCCTGCCTACCTGCCTTCCATGCTTCATGTCGTGGCCCTTCTGTAATGTGCTTTGCATCGGCACGGACCTCTAATAGCTTGATCCACTCCCCAGAGTCTCCATGTCATGCAACGGCCCGAACCTCGTACCCGTCGTGCTTGCATGTCAACAAGGATGTCAACCGGAGGTCGCGAGGGAGGTCCTCGTGGTCTAGTACAACGCGACCGTCGTCGATGTATTTGCTGTTTGTTTGTAAAAAGATATTTGAGAAGCGGTTGGGAAAACAAGGAAGAGACAGGGCGAGCGGACGGAACGAAAAGCGAGATAATGCGTGACTCAGTGCTGGTTGTGGAGTTGCAAAAGGTCGCAGAATGGGCCTCCTCGGGTATGACCCCGGACTTCAGGTCTCGGTGAACAAATCGTCATCAGAACACAAGGTGATGGAATATTGAGTGCGGCATCTAGCTGTCGGATGATTATAATCAAATGGCCATCAGGCTAGACGCAGGGCTATTCATATAGTCATGAGCAGCTAATCGAGAATGGCAGGTCTTTTGTATGCGTTGTCATATGTACCATTTTGCCGAAATCTAAGATTGCAGGGGTATACACAAAGTTTGAACTGGAAGGAAGCAAAACTTGGTAGTGTAGAAATTGACGAGTCAGGTTGATGGCGTGTCGATGGTATCATCCATTCCCTGAATTTAGGTTTGGTGCTCAAGCGTAAGACGTTCGTTTTCTAGACCAGCCTTGCCGATATCAATGAACCAATCATGACTTGATTGTCCTCTGCCCTCTTGGTCAGGCTTCCATGAGGCTCAGGAACGGTAAGTCTTATGGTCTTGTTCCTGTTAGGTACTGCAACCCCTGATCAGATGCCTTGCACATAGTTGAACAGCATGAACGAATCACATCTGCTTGAAAAGCCCTGCCCGTTCCTACTCAGCCCTACTAGCCAATGGTATGACGAGCGTGCCTCTGAGTGAGGCTGCATGGGATATTCCCCGTTACGGGCCGTGGCTTGGAATTTGTGTAACCATTCCATTATTTGATTGGTTAAAGCCATCTTCAGTTCGCAGACGGGTAGGATCATGTGTCGGTATCCTGACCCGACGTTTTGGGTAAAGCAGTGCGAAATCCAACCTCATCTTATGAGGTGCTTTTGACAATGTTGACAGAAGACGATGTGAACAAAGCAACACATTTCGCCACAGTGCATTACAAGGCTGCTGATAATGCAGAGAAGACTGAGGACTCGAATGGTACTCTTGATGCTTAAGACAGACTTGTAAGCTCAACGAAAAGGCCGATAGACAATGATATAAGAATGCCTAACGAAACGTCGCATCCGTCTGTACCATTGCGTATGGATTTGATAGGACTGCTGCATGTTGCCTTGGTGGTCTCCTGTTTCCGTGCTGGATGTCGGTTGGCTATCGGCGAGGTACAGGAAGGAAGGTCACCAGAGGTGGTAGGTAGCATAGCGCATGAATAAATGAAAATTGTCGCCTTGACGATGCTTACCGCAGTTCTTGGATGGTATAGTCGTCGGAGAAGCACATGTCAATGAGAGCTGACGAGCTTGTCGCGTTCTGCGAAATATATTTGCCACAGTCACTCGAAAGCTTCAGTCGACACCTGAAGGATCCGGTAGTAAGAGCTGAAGCGAAGTGCAAGACATTGGCTATCACATTAGGAACTTGCATAAGACAACGCAATGATCGATCAGTCGGACTCTGATCTCCGTATCCCACACCGTAAAGCGAAAAGATCTTTTGGTGAAATAATATTCGGTGGTATGGACAAAATCTGTCTGCAATCCAAGAAAAGACAGTGCATCGAAATCCAGAACTATGGAGTAATATTGACGAAGAAAGGAGGAGAGAGGCAGCCAGACTGGCGTCGCCACGTCATGCATGCCGAAGGTTTGAATTTTGATGCTCCGGGGCCGACTCCCATGGAGCTATCGTTGACGTGACTTAGCTCGATACCGCCCCGTTGAAAATCTGCAATCAAGTGGTCAAGTATTGTGCATTGTGGGACGATACTGTGCGAGTGCAGTGGTGCGAGCATCAAAAACCACTTGCACTTAGTCCGATGCTAATCCGTCCACTCATTGAAAAACACATCAACGACGATACCCAAGATCCTTGGTGAAGGGGGTATATTCGGAGATCACTTGCTCAAGTGAGCGATGTTCGATGTGGACGGGAAGATATGCTGCACTGCATACTGCATGTTGCGTCGAAATACTCCCTATCGAACTAGATTATGGTCAGCAGGCGGTACTGCAATGCTTGATAGAACCCAAGCCTCCTAACAATCGTTGCTTACATGCCATCATGGACAATTCAGAGACACACGTACCAGCATGTGACAACAATAAGATGCGTCTACCCTTCAGTCCGTCGGAATGGACCGAAACGCAGCTAACGCGAGTTTGCACAGAATCAATCCGCCACGAGTCAAAAAGTCGATAGGCTTTTCCATTTCGGTGAATCTGGTTGGATTGAGTGGTAGGGGTGTGTTATGAAGATCCATGCAAAGCTCTATAGTGGAGACTTTATCATGAGGCCACAGAAACGGCCAGGCGAAGCGGATACACCCACAGCTCGTAATACCGGAGGGTCAACATCAAGAGGCCTAAGCCTTCTCAATCCTGCCAATTGTTGGCGGAGAAATGTGGGGGCGAGTCGGACAGGGACCGAGACGTATAGTTGAAGCCCACAAGTATGAAGCGTCTGGTTGCATATGTCGAACGTTGCATGTGTGATAGTCCCCACGACATGCACAAGTCCAAAAACATAGCCTGATGTGTAGTTCACGATAACGACTATGCTGGACACGTCGAATAGACAAAGCAGACGACCAAACATGACCTTCAGCGGCGGAAGCGATAGGTAAGAGACAAGGGAAAGGCGAGATCGTGTGCGTCAGCTTGGTGATGATTGCTTCAATCAAAGAGATCATCGTGTTGCCAGGTCGACTGTGTCTCTGCATAGTAGGTCCGAAGAGGTATCTTTTGTGATAGTCGCGATCGAGTGTTGTCTTTGTCGTGTATAAGTACCACGCAGGATTCCACCATCTTCTTCAATTCATCAGATTAATCAGCTCGTGCCATCAATCAGTCGACCTTGAATCGTTGACATAGTCGATAAGGTATCAAGTACGCAATCTGCACTCAACATCTTCAACAATAACTTTCCCCAGACCCAGTAAGTGTGTCTTCAGCCTGGTACATTCCGTTCCTGGAACATATTAGCCAACCCTGACATCTTCCTCAGCCACAATGTGCTTCTTCGATCAGTACAGATTCGCTTGTGGCGACTTCAAATGGGGTCATTTCCGTCAGCACTGCGCCAACGAGTATCGTACTGGTGAGACTTGTGGCATGAAATTGGTCATGCAGACTCTCCTTGATCCTGGTATCTGCAAGTTGTGCACCAAAATCGACACTAAGACTCGAAGGCTCATGAAGGAGCAAGCTCGCATCGACTTGTGGATGCGGGAAAATCCGAAAGGTCGCAAAAGCTCCATCATGAAGGCCCAAGAAGACATCAACCAACTTCAGTACGAGATCGCAGAGCTCCAATGGCAGCGAGATCAGGGTAATATGGCGTTGTAATGATTGGTATGTATCAACTGAACCGTCGAAGAGTCGCGCTAATGTAAATAGACAGGAACAAGAGCTGATAGCGTGGTCTGGGATATTGCGAGTTCATAGTGGCAGGATTATGGTTTGTCTGAAGTTCACAGGTCCAAGAAGAAAGGATGGTTAATTCGACCTGGCAAAGCCGAGCAGGAAGTTTGCCTCACAGAGCAGTTTGTATTCAACACACTATATGCAGCAATGTCATTCATCTGAAACAACCAGTGTTCGTGTTGTCGTAAAAGGTTCTGAAAGACCAATAAGAGTAATTTGAGATTGGCTATGCGCCTGCTTGGCCCGAGAGGCGGCTACTTTGACACTGAGCGCCTCGCCAGACAGGATGACAGATGTGATAGTGTTCTGCAGCATGGTTGTTGTCCATGTAATGGTCGAGTAGGTGTTCCAGAAGTCGAAAGGGCCTTATTAAGCACCAACAAAGGGACGAAGCCAAGTATGTGGTTCCTTGGAGTCACGCACACATTTCTCTGATCGAATATCAGCAGGTACAAGAAGTACGCGTATGCGCAGTACGTACCAGAACATATGAATTTCGCGGAATGTCATTCTCATCGTCTTGCCCGAGAAGTCCAACGTTTATCATTGAGATTTTGCAACGATAACAATGAAAAGGATTTTGTGGACGTGGCTAGCCCTCACTGGACGTTGCCTAGGGCATGTTCAGAGCTTTTTGAAGGTTTCTAATAGGCTCTATCACTTGACCGAGCAGCCAGTCAACTAAGAATGGGGACCAAAATAATTGTGACTTTGTACAACACATGGCCTAAATAGAACCAGGGCATCCACTGAAAGCCAGGACTTGCGCTTCTCTGAAGGATCCGTTGATGTTGTGGTCGGGTACTGTGTAGGGGTATCGTATCATTAATCCAACTCCGATGCTGTGCAACGCCAGATTAATAATTTAGCAATTGTATAGCTGCGTGTCATCTCGTGGTGGTGCTTGAATCTGCAAAGCCTCCGAGTAAAGGTCCAAGATCGTCGGTCTTGGGTTTGAAGGCCTTGAGGTCGTCATCTTCCTCTCCGGAAACCCATTCGTCGGAACCATTGGGCAGTATTTCCTGCGACGAATCTCTGCTCTTGCTGGATTGGGCTGTCGAGAGCTTGGCTAGGACCTCTCGATATCGTAGCAGCCTCGTATCTTGGCCAGAGAAAATAGCATTTGGAGGAGGCGGCGGATCTTGCGTGGCGACGGCGAAGATATCGACAAGATGACTTTAAGATATATCAGCAGGATGTCGATGCAAGAAATTCGATGCAAGTAAGGTGCTTCTCTAGGCTTGAGAAGCCTGGGCCCAACACGCGGTGCAATAGGAGATGCTTACTTTGATGTTTGAATCACCACCTTCTGCAAAGCTTCATTCTCTCGTTGGACCTCCTCTGGATCTGCCTGCATCAGGCCGGGGTTTTGATTACCGAAGCTATCATAGTTGTTGGCATGGCCATCTTCGAACAGGAGTCGTGAGCTATCGTCCTGTTGGGAATTTACAATCAGCGTCTCGAAGCTCTGCAAGGGACAGGATCACTTACTCCATCAGACAAGTCTCGATTGCGATCGCCGAGACATGAACTGCAGACCCCCATTGCTGTTACACGTGCAGCGATGGTTCAATTGAGCTCAGAGAGATTGCCTTCCTTGCTTTGGCTCCCTAGCTCCAGCGCAGGCGCAAACCACCAGGTCGGCTTCAAGTTGTGGAGGGAGCATACGCCTAGCTGCACGGTAAATGTCGGTATTCACCCTCTTCAGATACAGCGTCGAAAGAGGGATAGATAATGAGGGATGGCGACGTCGGTGGGGAAGGGTTGAAAGATTGATCTTCCCAGGGCCAGGGCAGGCTCGTTACCTGCTGATAATGTGGCAGCGAATCAACAGCGCTAAATACTTTGCCGAATCGGGTAAAGCGGGTTTTGCCAATATCAACCCTTTCTCGACCATTAATGTAAGCAAAGCCTCTTGCATCTTCAAATTACTGTACCGTAGACCAACCCACAATATGGGTCGTAATAATCACCTTTACACGTCATATATACATTCTCCACGCTATTGGTCCATGTATGACAAAGCGTCGAAGGACGTGAATGGCACATCCAAGGCTGCACGCGTCCTAGACATCCCAAACTTTTCTAACGCCTCCATCCGTCCAATATACTCTATCGCAAGCTATGGTCTCAAGATATGTATGTTTCAGAGTCGACTTCGAGTACAGATCCTTGCTTTATTGCTGAATGTCGGGGTCGGGTCGCAAGGGCTAGTGCTCACCAAACCTCTCTTGATCAACATCTTCTCCCTTGCGCCTGTGTACAAAGAGCCATGCCCTGTCTGCTATCAAGAACTTCCTCACTCGTTTTGAAGTTTGTTTTGAGGCAAGTATATCGTCCTTACCGAAGTTTCAATGTGTCTCTAACTCCTTGCGCTCCCCGCGTGAAGAGTTAGTAGCAAGTCCTCCCAAGTAATTGGCCCGCTCAATGCTGCTCTTTTTTTTGGAGGTATTGCTTCAACCCATTTGCGATCTGATTGCTTGAATCTGCAAGGCTTGAGGTATACTCCATTATCATGACAATGTCTCGTTTGCTGCGAAATGAGTCTCGAGGAGATCGCTGTATAAAGTCATCAGATCATGCTTCAAGGTTTCCAAGTGTTACTCATTTGCTTGATTGGCCTTTACGAGCTTGGGAGGTCTTCAATCTCTGTCCTCCGAACTCACAATCGCTCTGCTTCACCGCTTGCTCTCCATACATCAAGCATTTCTGAACATGTCTCTTTCCAAACTGCGACAGTTGGCAGCGGCTGTCACATTCCTTACTGCGTACGCTTCTGCATCCCCTACGCCAGGTGATTGGGATTACTCCGAACATCAGCCATGTCCGAATGTTTGTTCCCAGCAATGTGACACGGTTATTACTTCGTATGTGACTATAACTCCTATTACGGAGATCGACCAAGTCACAATATCGCCGGCTGATTCGCCCATGACGACCATCTTTTCAGAGAGTACTATTACGATCTATACCATTTTGACAGGTTCGGAAGGGATTTCGACGATTCCCGTCTCAACGAGCGTGGTTCCAGCTTTGACTTACTGTCCACCTGAAGAAATGACACCGACGGTATACACGAAAACGTATCCTGAGGGCACAGTAACAGTCTATAATACCGTGACTGGCTCAAGCGGACCATCCATCGTGACAGTCATCAGCGTCATACCTGCTTCGACTGTCTTGGAAACTTCCACGATCTATGGAGCAGGAGTGGTAGAGCAGACGACTGTGGTATATACAACGATTACTGGACCATCAGGCACTCTTACCGCGCCCATTGCAACAAACACGGTCACTCCAGAGACGATTATATACCCCGAAAGTACCGTCACAATCTACGCCACCATTGCTGGATCACCGACTCCAATTAGTACTTCTGTCATTCCTGCCTCGACCTACTGTCCAGACCAGATTATCGAAACCATGATCACAACATACGTTACTTCAATCTCAGAGGTCACCACATCCATACCCATCTCAACCAGCACCTGCTCAGCCTCTGTGACGACGATCTACGAAACCCTCAATTCTAACCCCAACATCACCATTCCCATGACAACAACACTCCCCCCTAGCTCTCAGATCATCTACACAAGCACCTGTCTCAACATCACCGAGACCATCCCTATGACAAGTACCATCACGGTTCCCTACCCGAACAGCACCATCTCACACCTTCCGACTACATGCACACCCGATAATTGCCTACAACAAATGCTCGCCTCACCAGCCATAACCTCCTTCTGCGCATCCTTCACCACACTACCACCACCCACCTCGAACTCCTCAGTACCCGGCATACGGGACGCAGAAGACTGCGTATCAGAAAGCTACTGTACCGACGCCGCAGCTCTATCATCAGCCCGTTCTTGTGCTACGATGGGATCATTTTCTCTTTTTCCATCATTCAGCTCCAGCTCCGGCTCCAGCTCCGGCTCCAGCTCCAGCTCCAGATCCAGCTCCAGCTCCAGCTCCAGCTCCAGCATGCTTCCGAAGATGCAGCAAACAGGAAATGCATCCTTGACAGCAACAAGTGCATCATCCATCAAAAACGGCACATATTACTGCCCTCACTGTGCACCATCACTCACATATGTCACGGGGTGGGATACGTTGGTCGTTACAGCTACAGCTGCTCAGACCTCGGGTTCGGGACAGCCATTAAATGGTACGAAGAGCACTGGTATGTTCCCATTGTTGATGAGTACGTTGGAAAGTCGTAGAGTGCGTCCGTCAGGTTCGATGCTGGTCGTGAATGGTACAAGAACGATGTAGCAGGTCAGCGCGGTGAAGGGGGGCAAGGGAAGTCTGGTATCTTGTAGCAGTAGCAACCTGAAAGGGAGATCAGAGGCAAGGCGTTTGGATCTGGTTTGATTTGGGAAATGTAACACTAAGCTTTTGTTATTGATAGCTGTTTTAAACAATTATCATTGTAAGAATTCGTCCATGCATAATCAAAGTGAAGCCGTAAGGATTCATGGGTAGGATATCGATGCTAGATTCGCGAGCTCAAACCTCGAACCTCAAAGCTCATCCAAGGCAGAGAGGCGTTTATGTCTTGACAAATACAAATGCATTCTAATCCTCTAATTTACACTCTCGTGAGTGTTAGCAGACCATGCGCATTACAGTACAGTAAGGTCGAAAAAGACACCCCTATACAATGCCAACTCTCATGTGTGAGAGTGTGTTACGATGATACCACCCTCCCCACATAACAGAAAGCCAGCATAATCAGAAGAAATATAAAGGAAAATCGGTCTGTCTGTCGCGACCTCGGAATAGTCTAACTGACAGTTGTCCATCATTACCACTACGTAATCCTCCAACCCTTCCCCCATCCCATCTTACAAGAACCACAATCCACTAACACACAACACAACAGTCGAGATATAGCCACCAATCCAGAACTTTCCAACACCCAAGCTTGGCCCCACAAGACTGGCGTCGCTCTTCTTGCCCGATTTCGTCGAACTGCTCGTAGCAGTCGACCCACTGGAAGCGGCAGAGGTAGCAGAAGACAATAAGCTGGAGCAACTGCCAGCCGCAGACGGGCTGTTTGAGGACAGAGTTGCATTACCGCCAAAGTCACAAGCGTCGGAGGCACTTTGCTGGCCAATATAGTAAGCGTTCAAGGCGATGGAGAGTTGATCCTCGGCGCTGCACATGGAGAAGGCACCAAAGGTACCAGTGGTGGTGTTACCACTAATGCCAGAACAAGCTTTGGCACTGAGACCGCAGACTTCACCGAAGAGAGCACTGATGGTATCATTGGAGGTGCCGGACTTGACTTTGCACTTGAGAGTGTTGACTTGGCAGGTGCACACGTTCTGGTTGGGAGTAGGTGGAAGATTCTCAGCACTGTCCCAGTAGCCTGCTTGGACGGTAGGGCAGCTTCGTGCAGCGGTGTTAGTGGGCTTGAAGCTGGAAGATTGGATGCCGGTTGGTGTAGCTGCAGCCCACTGACTGGAAAGTGAGGTAAAGTCAGCCAGGGTTGAGACTGAGGAGCTGTCAACGGCGCTGACGAGACCAAAATCATTAGTTTCTTCAAAATACTCGAAAACAATGCCACCCGAGAAGACTTCATTCATATCCGAGCCATAAAGAGCTTCAACTTCCGTGAAAGGTCGTCCGGCAGCCCCGCCGTTAGTGTTGCATCCGAACTCAGCGAAGAAAGCGGGCACCGAGTAGTTGGCGAACTCAGCGGTCCTTTGATCATACCCTGATTGGGTGTAAGAGGAGTTACCGCACCATTCGTAGATGTTGTAGCCCCAAAAGTCGATCGAGTCAGCGGTAGTACCACAGTTCATGTAGTCGATCATTTGGTCACGGACTTGAGCATCATCGTCTGCAGCATAGCCCACACCGATGCTACGATAGTTTTTGGACTTGATGTATGCCTTCATGTCACGCACTGCAGCCTTGACATATGCCGCCGAGTCGGTGTTGCTGATGTTATTTGAGACCTCGTTACCGGCGAAGAAACCAAGTGTGTTGGAGTAGTTGGCGAAGGCATCAATAACGGATGTATATCTGTCATACAGAGCAACATTCCATTCTGGAGTATTTCGGTTGATGGAGTTGCTGGGTTCTGAGAGATCGGTGATGAGGTAGATGCCGTTCTGATCGAGGAGATCCATGCAAGTGTCATGGTTGGCGGTTGGATCCAAGGCATATGTCCGAATGGCGTTGGCACCGAGCTCGGCGAGAATTGGAATATCGCGCTTGCAATCATCTGTAGCCAGTGGGTCTTGGTATGATGTAGAGACGCTGTCATTTCCACTTGATCCACCTGATACTCCAGCTTGGTATGCCACGCCTTTTATGTAGAATTGGGTGCCATTTTCGTAGAAGAACTTGTTGCCCTGAGGAAGAATGAAGAATTAGAGGGTGGGAGTTGAATGCTCTTGACTACTACATACCACAATATTGATAGACTGAAGCTTCGCAGATGTACCTTGGAGGAGGGAGACAAAGGCCAAAGCTGCCAACGACTTGTAAGATGTTGGCGCCATGGCGAGCGAGCGAGCGTATGAATGGATACGAAGTAAGCAAGTCGCGTTGCACTGGGTGGAAGATGGAATAGTAAAAGGCTTCCCCCAATGAAAGAGTGTCGAGTGCCGAGTGCAACGATTGAAAGCTTTGAAAGGGCTGAAGTACAGAAGCTGTCGATGGATGTACGACGTAGAGATGAAGAAGTTGGATCTCAACTCCGTGCGCGGCTAACAATAAGGAGAAGGACAAGCTCTTGGAAATTTGTTGGCGTGGCGGAGCAGGAGCAGCCGCGAATCCCTCCTTCGCACTTGCCGTCTCACGTTTGCCCCTGAGCAATGGCACAACCTCGGCACATCGGCGGTAGGGTGGATAACCCGCCAGCCGAGATGAAAGCTCTTGGCTGTAAACAAGTCACATTTTCTGTCTACATTTCGAGCACAGAGACCGCGTCAGCAATTTTCAATTGCCGTAGAAGCTCATCAACGACGTTCGTTCTCGTTTGAAAAGTCTCATCATAGCCATGAGGGTCATCTGTACGCGTCTGCATGATTCCTACTACGTACTCCCGAGTGTCGAGAGAGTGGAGGACGTCTAAATGCTCTCAGCAAAGTCATGGAAAGTCAAGCCTTTACAGAGTACGGTATATTGCAGCCCATGCATATCCAGTATAGGATACTTAAAAGCTTGTGTGATGATCTAATACACGTCGTTATATAACAACTATCTAGCATCTGACTTCCTCCCATCCCCAAAGTATCGCATCAGCGTCCTTTCTAAGACATAATCCCCTGAATTCTGTACACTTTCAAAGCTTCAAAACAAAGTTTGAAGAGTCGGTCCATATACATCAGTCCAAATTACGGGGCAGAGCTGTATTGTTTGGCTGATAAAATCACAACCTAATCAACGCTACGTCAAATGCTGTCATAGAGGATCAAACATCGTAACAACAAGTCCATGACAGGTAGAACAGTCCAAAATCGAGCGATTCTCATCATCATATGATCATAGTACCGACATGTAAATTTGTGTACTACAAATAGTCAGGGTTTCCCCAGACCCTCCATTGAATTTGATACTTGGCAAGTAGTGAGCAGGATTGAACAGGCACGCCGTTATTCAGGGATTTTCCTTTCTATCAGTTCTTTGCCAAAATGAGGTCCACCTTCCTGCTCTTCCTATTCTTCTCCCTCTCCATCTACATCCGAGGCACCTTTGCAGTCTGTTGTGAGCCCCGGCCCTACGGCTTCTGCCATGATGGCTACTTTTTTCAACCAAATGATAATTGGTGCGGAGTCGGAAGCTGCAACATCTTCGGATGTAATTGCGATGGCGGTATGTCCATCCCTCTTTCTTTTTCTTTCCCTAATCTGCACCTCATCATTGCTTTCTCATCCACGTCCCACCTCGAATCTCGACGACATGCTTCTCAACTGATATGCAATCCAGGATGCCGCAACGCAACCCACGAAGACTTCTGCCTGACCTTTGAGACGAATTTGAATAAGACTTGCACAGGCAGTGCAGCTTTTAATGACCATTATGAAGAATGTTTGTACTATAAGGATGTCTTAAAGGATGAGTGCGGCGTGGTGAGCACTTTGACAGCTACAAAAGGCCCGACCGGAGAATGTCGTTGTAAAGGTGAGTCTTTGACGGGGAGGGGAACAAGTGTCGTAGCGAGATCCACTAACTCATCCACCAGAACCAGAATGACAGTCTAGCTCCTCCCAATAGACGTCAAGCACAACCACTCCAGTAGCAATTCAACGCATCAGCAGACTGTGACTTCATCCAAGCAAGGCCTGCCTGTCCATCCCTACCACAACTGCCCCTCCACCTCTTTCCACCTCCTCACATCTCATTTCTCTCCTCCAAACTCGCATTATTGAAGTCCCTCACCGACTCCTGAATCCTCACTTTGATAATGACCGCCTCAATCTCCCTCTCCTTCCTCCTCCAAACCTGTTTCTCCACGCCCTTCAGGCTATACCCCAGGGTCCCAAAAACACCACCTAGGGGTTTGAACATTAATCCACCCAACCCTTTACCTACACCTTTGCCTGTTCCAGCTACAGCGCCTTTCAGTCCATCGTTCGCTTTCCCCTTCTTGGCGTTGCGATAGGCCTGGGTGACTAGACCCGTGAAACCATCGTAGATCCCGAAGACGAGGGATTTGCCAGCGACTTTGAGACCGGATGGGAGGCTGGTGATGTTATCTCTCCTGCGAACGGTGTCGTCGTGGAAGATGTAAGAGGGCAAGTTATTGAAGCCGTTGGCGACGTTGTAGAAGAATAGGATGGGGGCCTTGACCGCTAATTTCAGCATATCTTCTGCGAGGACTGCGGTTGCTTGTGCAGCTGCTACTGGCTTGCTGTGGTGTTCAATGGGGTCGGAGAGATTGGTGGTAAGGGGTTGAGCGGTAATCGTACGACGAGGGAGTGGGTTGGTTGTGGTTGTTGATACACGGGCAAGTCGCTTGCGGAGCCTCTTAACATACCAAGTATCCTTGGGCTTATAGAAGCTGGAAGCCATGCGATGAGCAGCCATTTCAAGGTAAGTCGAGGAGTATGAAGCGATGCGGCGAATGCGAAAATCAGGGTCGTTGTTACCTGGGAGACTAATGTCGGGATGGGAAGGCTCTTCGGGTGTGATATGCTCAATCTCATTTGGAGGTTGAGATCTTATGATTCGTGTCATTGCGTGGCAATAATCTAGGAAGCTTCCATATGATTTGCGTACGAGGCTTGAAACGACCCCTAGCATCGCAACACTAAGCCCTTCTGCACCTCCGTCAATGTACCATTCACGATGCTTAATTCTGAGCAATGTTAGCTTACCTGGAACACTCTAGGAGTAGACTCACAGCTTGAGTTGATGGAGCTTGATGACATTTTCATTGAGCAGTGTAGAAGCTGCAAGTGTACTCAGACGTAAATTTGTCTTGTGTAACCGCCAGACTGCCACTCGATCCCGGCATATATGACAACGGAGACTTTCAACACCGACAGTGCTCTGAAAGTTCTGGGCAGCCGCTGAAGCCCCATCAGCTTCGTCGTGTACTTGCTCCCCCATCTTCTTTGCTGCAGCTTGGACTTCTGGACTGAGAGCTGCTTTGATGCTATGAGCTGAGGTGTCATCGGTCATCTTCTTGAACGGTACAGGATCTGGCCCTGCTCCCGCTCGTGCAATCATTTGGCCCCAAAACGGCTGATCTCCAGAGAATGGAACTACTACTGTTGGTTTTCCAAGAGCAACTCCTATCGCCGTGGTCCCTGCTCCACCATGATGAACAACGGCTGCCATCTGCGGGAAGAACCAGTCATGCGGACAGTTGCCGATCAGGTAGACTCCTTCAGGTGCCTTTTCACCTCCGACTCCTCACCAGCCAGCCTTTTGAGACAACGGCTCGAACCCCGCCTTTCTAGACTGCTTTGAAAATCAACTCGGTTAGCTCGTTTGGCTTGGCAACGACGATGGAGCCGAATCCAATATAGACCGGTGGTGGACCGGCTTCAAGAAAGTCTTTCAGATCATCAGGAGGTTGGTAAGTACTGGCTAACGGCAGAAATGAGAATCCGGTGATCCTGATATGTTCGCCCCAATCCGGAGGTTTGGCTATCAGGGCTTGCGACCACATATAGGTGAATGGCACACGCAATCGCGCGAGTAGATTGTAGCCCCATAAGGAACTGATAGGATCAAGTTTGAGCCTCTTCACACGAAATTGGTTGATAATGTACCCAAGTCTATGATGTTAGCCATGTTTGCTGGGCATTGATATGAACTCACCCTTGCCATGCGAGAAGCTCCATGATTGAGTACGACACGAAATTAGCGACGCTATGGTCTGCAGTTCCTCTTTCGAGATTGATAAGAGGATGTGGGAAGTACTGAGTTGGCGACCAAGGCACCCTAGCACGTTACTATCGGAGTTATACACGACGTTGAAGGCTTACGTGAAAACTAAATGCAGCGGAATTTCAGCCTCTCCGCACATTGTAGGTGTGCATAGCTGGGAGGATTGGCAATGATAGCATCAGCAATGAACAGCTTCGACGGGTCCCTGTGACCCGGTTTCTCTCTGTTGGGATCCATACCATTACCGGCTTCGATACAGCTTCTCCAGCATCCGTGCAATATCTCATTCATGTCATCGATCCTCTTACCTACATCGCCCGACTTCAAAGACTCCATACCAGGCATGAGACCAGGATTTTTCACCATGTACGCCATAAGCAACGTTGGGTCACCTCCAATTGAAAAAAACTCCAACCCGTTCTCTTCAACAAAGTCCTTGAACACGGGGTGCGTGCATATTCTGACCCGATGCGAGTAAGGCGGCTTGGTCAAAGCCTGAGCAATGGGTATGAACGGTTGAACATCACCTCTTGACCCAACAATGTGAATAGCGATATTGAGTCTCGGAACCCCAGCGTATTTTCCCAATATCGAATCATAATCTGTCTTGTCGATCCTCTTTGGTTTCTTGGGCTCGAACCCGATATTGAGCTTCTTCCCTGCTCTGGAGTCCATGAATGTCTGTAATTTGAGATGAGCTTTCTCAGACATATTCATCGACATGGCAACTCGGCCATTATCTAGGATGGCACCTTCGGTCTCTCCATGTTCGTGCTTGGAATGGAAAATCCCGGCATGCTGACGACGTTTCACGACTTTCTCCATAGCAAGAGTCTTACAGTATTGCACTGCTGGATAAAGGCCGTTCAGAGTTTGAGTCGTCAAAAGTCTATGCCACGAGATCTATATCAGTACCAAGATCAAGGTCGACGTTCAGTCAGTGGCCCGAAAGCTTGAAGTGAGAAATATGTCTCATCCAATCCGACTTGAACAGCGCCTCTCACCTCACTCAAAAGGTTCGTTGACAGGAAGTGGATCGACAAGGTGCAGAATCTCAATATTCAAAGTCGAATTGCTGATAGCTACGTAGCTACCAATCAGCATCGCAGCTCACTCCAAGTTTAAGCAAAGCAATTCCACTGAACCTCCGGGCTGCAATGTGGAATAATCTGACTTGGTTTGGTTGATGATGGTCATGTTCGGCTTCTTCGGAAGTTCCTACATGGCCCTTTGACCACCTCTTAATTTGTACGGAAAGGTCGAAATCACACTTCTTGATCAGACCGTCGACATAGCTACTCCATAGTAGTTGATCTGAGTCGAAGCACTTCCATTTGTATCCAGGGAGTACTCCATCGGGAATAAATTAGTTTGCGCCTTCTATAACCCACTGCTCAGAGTTCAAGACTTACCTGTGTATTCCGATATTATTTTTGAGCCTTTTCAACTACGACGAACATAATTATTGTCGAATAACGTCTGTTCTTAGATATCCTGCTGACCCTCCTTGAATTCCACATATTGAGTCCTCCAGAATCGAGGTTTGAGGGCGCTGACAAACACGCGAGCTTCAACGTAAGCAGCCTAGCCTGGAGCTCGGACCACCTACCCGATAAGCCGATAGTCTCCAATGGAAATCTTCAGTGTTCAAGCATATGATAAAGTCTCTTCCAGCTTTGCGGATGAGAGTGGGGTATATTCGATACGAAAGAATCAGGGGGCCTTGCGAGACTACTTCTATAGATTGTGGTCGTCGAAATTCTGGGCCGTTGCGTTTCGACGCGATATTTGCTAAGTTCAGTCTCGTATAACTACATCGTTCATGACTGCCAAAGGACAATTTCAAAAGCTCAGCTGTTGTGTCAGAACTGTGCCGGATCGCTGTTAAAACCCTCACTTGTTATGCTCACTGCAATTTGGGTCAATCAATTGCAAGTTTAACGAGATCCCATCATGTCCGACCCCTTCCAACCACCACCAAAGCAAGGACAATCTTCAACCTCGGCCGCCAACAACCCCTCACTGAGTAACAATGCCACCTCGACGCGACGGCGCGGCTCCTCTGTCAGTCGTCTTGCTCAATCGGTGTTACTAGACATCAACCCTCAACCAGGAGCATGGGCTGCAGCTGGAACGGCCCTTGCACGTGCACCTGCAATTTCCGAGCTACGAGAACCAGGCATTGGAGAAGATCTCCAAGTCGATGAGCATGGCCATGCCACGTTTCATATTGTAGACGAAAATTTTAGCCGCAATGAAGCAGAGGATCTGGTCCTTAAGACAGCAAAGACCAATGCAGCAGCCCGAAGACGCAGTTCCGTGGGCAAAAGACCCAGTGCCAGAAGACGGAGTGAAGGTCGAGATGGCCAACCCTTAACAACTGGAGTGGCACACACTGCCACCGTCCCCGAGGTTATCACAGAAGTTGAGACTTCACGGATCGGTGCTGAGAAGCCCATACTCGTTCCCGCAACCCAAGTTGTAGAGGAGAAAGTCAGCACCCCGTTCCCTCCTTTCAGCCAAGAGGAGCTCCCCAACCCAGAAAAGCACTCGTACGCTGCTGCCACCAAACACTTGCTCGTCCTCCTCTGGAAATTTGTCAAGACGCCCACCGGCTTCCTCTTCACCATCTATATGCTCAACATAATTGCCTGGGGCGGCATGCTCTTCCTCCTCGAGCTCAAAGCCGCGCCCGCTATGGACCATCCCAACAACGGCGACGACGACTCCTCACCACGCAAAGAATGGCTAGAGATCGATTCCCAGATACTGAACGCCCTATTCTGTGTGACAGGCTTCGGACTCGCGCCCTGGCGTTTTCGCGATGCTTACTTCGCTACGATGGCGCGATGGGGTGGGCATGGAGTCGGCCAGTGGGGGAGAAGAGCAATGAGACGCGTGACGGTGCAGTATCATAGCTGGTTCCGACCGCCGGGATGGTATGTGCAGGTTTGTGAGGAAGGCGAGGAGGAAGATCCTGTGGGGATCACGGCTACGGGGAAGAGGGCGCAGAGCACGGCGTTGTGGAAGCTGGATTTCGTGGTTTGGATGATGGTGGCGAACACGGGGTTTCAGGTCGTGTTGTCGTTTTATATGTGGCATTATGATAGGATTCAAAGACCGGGTTGGGCCACAGGCACCTTTATTGGGTGTGGGTGTGGGGTTGCGTTATTGAGTGGGTTGATGGTATGGTGGGAGGGCAGGAAGGTCAAGAAGGTGGAGGGGTTGAAGGTCAAGGTTGTGAGGAAGGAGACGGAAGTTGATGAGAAAAATCCTGTCAAGGTGAGGGAGGAGGAGAAGCTAGATTCAGACGTTTGAAGATTGTTGTGGCTGAGATGAGCTGATGAAGCATTATTGTATTGATACTGAGAGCAGGCACACAGAGGGGGGCATTTGTGTGTGGATGGTTGATTGATTAGAAGCTAGCTACAGCGCAGGATATAGTGTAGAGACGCCTACCCGAGTGTCACGTGACTACACGCTAACAGATACCTATAAATCCTTAGTCAGAAATTGCAAAACTCAGTAACTCCACCGTTTCGGTACAGCTGCTTTACCAGAATCTCGGAGTCAGTACATCTAATTTGCGTCAAGAAGGGAGAACGGCAGAAGTCAAGAAAGAAATTGTTTCAAGTGTCTCTTGAGACAAGGACTCCTCCCTTTTGAAGCTATTGGATAGAGGGGCTGACTGACAAGGAAATGACTTCGCGGTTGTATCCGCCCAAAGTCTCCAGGGTTGGGCTTGCTGAACTACCACTGCCTCGAATCCATGGCAAGGTGCCCCTCAAAAAGACTCCGCAGTATATTGCTACTTCAAATACTTGACAAAGTGCTAGGTCAATGAAATACTTCCCAAGATTACATGACAAGAGCGTGCGTGGACTCATCCTTCCTCCCAGTGCCATCTAAGAGCCTTTGATAGATGACATTTTTCCTACATCATGTAGACAAAAACATTCCTTCACATCCAGGGAGCTCAGAATTCTCTCCTGTAACCCACCAATAACAAATCTGCACACGCCCTTTCTCAGGTCGCACTACAACTATTAAAAGTAAAAGACTGCACCAGAACACCATCAGATTTCACCCCGTCTCCAGGAGTGATGGTTTCCGTCACGTTAGCACTCCCGTCCGCATTCCCATACGTCAAGAAAAGCGGATCCGCACCGCCCGTCCCGCCGGCGACGACGTGTTCCAGCAAGACGAAGGTATGTTTCGTTCCCGAGTTGCAGACGAGGGGATACTTGAAATAGCCTCCGTATTCAAACTGATCGGGCACGTTGCTCATTGAGGGGCAGGACAGGTCGCCGTCGGTGCTGGTGATGGATACGCTGTTCAGTCTGAAGACCTTGGGCGTGGCGTAGGTACTCGATTGTTCGGCATGAAAGATGAAGCAGGCTCGGATGGTGGGGAAGAGAAAGAAGGTGGTTGCTATGATGCTGAGGGGGGTAGACTTCATGGTCGCTGGCTGACTTGGGATGTATTGGTCAGTATGTGGGCATGATGGGGTTTGAAAAATACACGTACTGGGTGGAGATTGTCTTGAATGATGTATAGGGCCCGAAACTTTGAAATGGGTCTGGAGTCGAGATCTAATATTGGCTGGGCTGTAGTAGAAACGAACAAGTCAATCGAATTACTGGGTTTCAAGGAGACTTTCTCCGCCCTTAAGCTGACAAGTAGACATCAAAAGCGCCAGGACTGAATGGCGGACATCTATTTTGAGGTTTGCCCAGTATGTGACGTATGGATCGTGCTTCGCCGTACTGTCGAGGCTCAGAGACCTACACAGAGACCGCTGATGTGATCAAGAGGTTGCTGATTCCTCAATCTAGTGCGAAGGCATCGAACAAGGAAGCGCAGAGGAGTGTAATCTGTTGGTGTTGTTTCGAAACTCCCTGTATAACGTTTACGGGTGCTGTGATTGAATAAAATTCAATGCATTCAAAGTAAATGTAAGCTGAAGATACACGATGTACTTGATGGCTTCAGGGCGCAGGCGGTGGCTGACGCTATATAAACTTCGCCAGACTACAGGCGAGACAATGATGATTGGTATAGCCATCCATAGAGATAGTAGGGGTGCGTAAGCGCGCTCCAGCGAAGACAGGCAGCGAGGATTTCAACCTATGCATTTAGAAACACAGCCAGGCGATGTGAAGGATTTTATTTTATTGACATAGTGGACGACAACGTTGTCGCCGTAAGGTACGAGCCAACGTACTGAGCAAATATCTTGTGCCAAGACGCCATGATATAAGGTCGAGAATGTACAGGAAATACAATGCGTTCCTCCCATAACACTTTGAGATCTCAAATTCTCCATATCGCCAGTAAGAGCCCATGATCAGACATGAAAAGGAGACAAGAGCAGCAAAGCTGTACAGCTTAGCCATAGATTGATTCTCGCATCCACGAAGCCGAATATAAGGAGATAGAGCGGACATGATTGGACCATCCAACCCATCCATCATCAGTACGCCTTGTGTAGATATGCCTTTGTAGACAGGATAAATGTGCCTCGTATAGTCATCATCAAGTCTCAAGCCGGCGCAGCAGACTCAGGTGGCTGCCTTTGGGAGATCTGGGTACTCAGGTACGTCAAATCCTGCTGAGCTTTCGGGTCATTAGCAAGAATATCCCTCACAACCTCCCACTCCATCTTCCTCATCTGAAAAGCCTGAGGTAACAGGAATGACACGGTCGGAGCAGTGATGTACGGGCCGAGAACATCTCGAGCAATTGCCTCGCCCTCTCTTTGTTTGGCAAAGCGTTGCTCATCGGTAAGTGGCTCTTCATCTACAGGGTATTGTGGCGCTTGCGTGGGCGTAGCTTGGGGAAATTGTTGACCTTGAGTAGCAATTGGAGACATCGAGGGTCCAGTACCACCCATAGACATTTGATGTTGCGGTTGGTTGATGATAGATGGGCTTTGGACATCACCAGAACTTTCATATGACCGCGGTGGGCGGATTACCAATGTGACAAGGAGCAAAGGCTCGGTTCTATTCTGGGGAATTTTGTGACCTTCGAGATTGTCGATGAAGTCTGGATAGCTGGCTGGACTGGGTGGGGCGGGAACTAGATACGTGTCGCGAATGTTGGCAGAATTCTTGTTTGAAAAGACACCAAAGCGATTTCGAGTCTGAAAGTATTCGTAAAGCTCGCGGCAGCCTTGGACTGAAGACTCGCCCTGTGGGGATAGCGCAATGATGACGATGTCGGTTGGTGGACTGTACCGCAGACTGCAAAGATACACGTTCGCTTTCTCCTCTTCGATACGGCCTGCAACTCTGAGCTCCCTGGAGAGCAATTCTTCGTAGGCCATTGGACTACCCAGGTCTAACCCACCAATGTGCTTAGCCGTGGCGGAAAACGAGGCGACAGCATCCATCGTAACCTTGCCATGCCAGACAACTTCCGGGTCTGAATCGAACTTCGGTGAGTATGGAGGCTCATCATCGTCTTGAAGCATCTTATCGATGTCCGGATCGACACCAGGACCATCAAGAGGAGGAGCATTGCTCGAAGGACGTCGCAATTGGGTTGGAACCTGCTGATTGACAGGGGAATGAACGCTGACTTTGTCTAACACCTTCTTCAAATCGAAGTCTGATTGTGTGGAAGCCTTTCGTTCAGGAATAGGCGGCTGTTTGGTCTGGATAACTGGGGTTTGTCGTGAAGCGGAAAGACTCTTTTGACTCTCAGCATTACCTAGTGTTGGGATGTCTGGCAGCTCCACGTCTTCTCCCGACCCAATAGAATTCTCCCTTGACCTAGTGGCCATGTCAACGTTAGGGTCAGCCATGCTCCGCCGTCTTGCTGCGTTGAGTGTAGGTATCTCATCAGGCACGATATCATTGCCTCCTTCGACAAGCTCATCGCCCTTGTGAGTTCGCCGGATGACTGGACCACCGTCAGTCACCATGGTTGCTTGCTTATCAGCAATCTCTTGCATCTTGGCTCTCTCCTGCTTCAGCTTGCTGGTCGCCATATCTTCAGTTGACATGACCGCCAGCTCTTGGGGTAGTAATGTGCCTGTCAATAGACCATTGCACAGCTCCTGATTACTCTTCAGGTTGAAGCCCAGGGCACGCGCCTGCTTGTTGTACAGTTCCTTGTTTGGATGGGCGGCAAATAGAGCGTCTTCGACCAGGATTGCGAGCCGCTCTGATTTGCTTTGTACGGTATCACCAACTGCCGTTTTGACAATACCCGTGTCGATTGCAGTCTGGACGGTCGCATTAAGTGATTTCTCCATGGCTTTGGCTATTCCTTGCCGGGTTTTCTCAAGGTCTGAGATCTTAGCAGGAAGGGTATGCGTAGTCGAAGGCTGCTGGGGTGTGACATGAGCTTCAGAGACCTTGCGGACTTTCGTAGGAGCCTGTAATTGATTAGCAAGGATCTTGAAGCGCAGGAATGGCTTTACCTTTGCGGAAGCACTCTCACTTGATCCTTCGGCCTTTCGCTTGGTGCTACCAGTCTTCGCTGGGGTTTCCTTGGGTTCGATGGGAGTTGATGGCGACTTGGCTTGACCATTAGATTGACTTGAGGTTACATCACTTTGTCGTTTTCCCTTCTTCTTGCCCTTCCTCTTCGCGTCCTCCTCAGCTTGCTCCTTGGCTTGCTGCTTCTCATACTCGGCTCGACGAAATTCCCACAGTTTCTCACCCCGCTTCATAGTACTAAGTAATTCCTTGTGGTTGCCAGGTCCACACTGTTCACAAAGATAATTATCAGGTATATCCTCATCGTAGGTAGGCATGCCCATGCAAATATTGTGTTGCCACACACCACACTTGTCGCAAGCAATCCATGGCTCCTCGTCGCTATCAGTCGTTTCTGTAGCCCCACAAATACACCGAATGACCTCTTCTTCGTCCTCCTGTGCAGCAACCTTCTTCGAGCCCTTCTTTCCTTTCTTTTTCGGTTGTGGAGTGCTGTCTAGTAGATCCTGTTTGGTATGCTGGCCCTTAGTAGCCCGCGAGGACGTTCGACGTCCGGAATCGTCTGTATTAACGTTAGCAATGGCTATAGAGGGACCCAAGAGGCGCACACCATCGTCATGGTGAGCATGTGCGCATTGAGGGGTGACGGTATAGCTTACCAGCCATGTTGAGGTCATACAATACAAAGCTCAGGACGTAAAGTGACTTGTTTACAAGGGTTGTACCGCGCGTCGTTTGGGACTTCAAGCTCACGCCTTGGTGAATCACAGGCTCTACACGAATCTAGGAAGCTGGCAGATGGAAGGAAGAAGTATGAGAGTATGAGAAGCTATTAGATCGCGCCGATGTCACTTCCGCATACCCATCCAAGCTCGAAGATGAGCTTCACCTTGAGCTTCGGGCGCAAGCCAATGTCGGCCGTGATGAGGCCAAATGGCGGTTGTAGCTTGTCGCAGTACGGTTTGACAAGGTTGGAGAGAGTTCTAAACAGTACCCAGAGCGTACTGGTCGTGTTGGACCGTGAAGGGGGAGGTTCTTGTTGTTGTCGCAAATTTTGAAGATTACTTTACGGAGGACAAGATTTGTCCAAGTCGGGCGTTTTTAGCGTTGCGGGGAGCGGTCACCTGATGCGGGTTGAGACTGGATACCGGTTTGTTTACTCTTGCGCCGATAATCTTTGCTTCTATCCACAGTCTCCAACGTCTCTTCAACATGGCAGACGTGCGATCTCTTCTCAAACAAGAGAAGGTTTCTCGTAGAGTGAAGCACAAGTATGCTATTTACTCCACAACTGGGTCGCTTGTGTGCACAATCTGCAAGCTGCAGATTAAGAGCGAGTCATTATGGGATGGGCATCTTCGATCAGCAGGACATATTATGAAGACCTCGAAGATAGAAGAGCAGCAAGCAGAGTCTACTTTGCCCATCTCAGAACCGCCTGCGGATGAGATTAACATAAAGAAAAGGAAGGCGAATGATGAGGACGCTCAGGACACGATACGCAAGCGAAGGATGGCGCCTGAGCTACCGGAAGGCTTCTTCGATCCTGGAATAAAGTCAGAATTGGTGGAGCCTGAAGCTAATGCTAGTCCCATGAAGATTGATGGGCCTCTTCCCTCCCGACCAGCAACACCTGTGAGACCAGCTGAGGACGCTCAGTCAGTGTTAGTCAACGAATCTTCCAAGCAGGTGGGTGTAGACGAGGATGAATGGGCAGCTTTTGAGGCAGATGTTGCCTCGTTGAAAGCCCCAGCACCAGATGATGCGATCATCTCGGCGCCAGCAATAACAGCGGCGGAGATCGAGGCGCGCTCGCTTGAAGAGTCGAACGCGAAACGGAAAGAGCTTCAAGAAGCAGAATTAGAGGGTGATAAGGAGGATGCTGCAAGGAAGTTGGAGATGGAGTTTGAGGAGATGGAGTCGTTGGAAGAAAGGGTTCGCCGTTTGCGTGAGAAGAGGGAGGAGCTGCGGTCGAAGAGTGGTACACATCATATTTCACCGACGGCCATATCGACAATAGACGCAGGAACATTGGATGTAGAGGGTGACGACGACGAGGATGAGGATGATGAATGGGACGGTTTCAGACTAAGGGGTTGATATACAATGGTATACAACTTCCGCCAGCGTTTCCAGCGTAACCAGTTGCCAAGGCTACGAATGTTTGCAGCAATGCCTGTAAATCAGTGCCTTTTCCTGAAGGCCTGCGGTCCGAGCTGCCAATCCTTGCAACTCGTGCTCGCGCTCTCTCGTTGGTAGGCGTAACGATTGCACTGAGCCAAATGCCTACTGGTGGTACTACAAGGCAAAAAGCCGAGGATTCAGTGACGATTGTACGGTTCTAGGCAAGGCTTTCAGACCATGGCTATCTATTGGTATGCCGCACAAACACACACGGCCTGAGCTGGAGTGTTATCCTCCAAGTCTAACTATACAGATAGATCGGAGTGCTGGGCGTAGCAGCAGTGCTCGCCAAAAGTTCCAGAATTTAGGCACGGTCCAACGGAGGAAAGACATACGCAATTGATCAGTTCATGATTTTGCATTTCATTGCCCTTTTGACGTTTGCAATCATTGAGGGATCCCTCTTTGACCTCCTACTCGGCGGCTTCCTTCTGCATGAGCTTCTCCTTACGCGATCTTGACATCGGAGTACGCAACGTACCTAGTACTGAGTAGTAGTGATATACGCTGGTGCGATGAAGGGCCTTGGTGCATTTTCTCCGCCTAATTCGCGCTTACTTCGTATTCAGACGTTGGGGAACGTCGTGTCACATCCCGAGCTGCCTCTGTGCTCTCGCAGCCTTGTAGATTGAATTTCCTAACTACGCTTCTGCGCTACCGTTATTGCTTTTTGCAAAGTCAAAGCAGTCTTGTCACGACAAATTTGGGCACCGGGGGCATCCTCAACGTTCATGCCTTGACCATGTTCGGCGTTGACCAATCCTGCAGTCTGATCTACCTGCCAGGTTATGATGCTCAAAAGGCTGTGTCAGCATCGCACAAGGAATCCTTACGGGTACCAGAGTCCGATCGTAAAACCACGAATATATACTTATGGCAGTCTATCTCACGGTGTCCACGATCAGCCTCATCCTCCACATTAATTCCTCACGATGCGCATGCTTACCTCAACGATAGCATGTAGCTGTTTGCTACTCGGAGCTAACGCTGCAAATTCAACGCTACCGAGCAACGAGACTGCCGTTGTTGCCAATGCTATCGAAGCAGCTACGAATTGCACAGAATGTTATGTATGTCAGAAAGGTTGTGACCTAAAACCTTGAGCCGATTGCTTTGTGATTCCTCGATGGCCTTTCTATGTTTCAGTCGCCGTGCTGCTACGATTATTGACTAACCTTGCCTGACCAGACCGTGCTTTGCCTCCTTCAGGGCGTGGCTAATCTGGGCGATGATGCCTTCGTTGAACTCTTTACTGAGTTATGTGTTGCCTTGAAGGTACGAAGCTCCTTCTCCAGTCGTGCTGCTCTCTGAGTTCGATGTAGGTCGATGATCGGGATGTCTGTGTAGGTGAGGTCAGCCAGTCAGGGCCAATACTAGCCTATGATCTAAGAGAGATGGACATTCCCTCCGATACCGCTCAGTCATTCTGCGCCACTTTCTTTGGTTTATGTCCCTATCCAGATGTCGCGCCATTTGACCTTTCGATACCTTCCCCAGTGGCATCTGCAACGTGCAGCCAGCCTGTCGCAAGTAGTCAGGCACCTATCCAGATCGTACATTTCAGTGATATTCACGTGGATCCATTTTACGAGACTGGAGCAAACTCCAATTGCACGAAGTCGATTTGCTGTAGGCCGTACACAAGCTCAGATGCTCCTGGCAACAACAGCAATCCAGCAGGTCCATTTGGGAACACAAAATGCGACGCACCCGTCAGTCTAGAGGAGAGTATGTATGCAGCAATCCAGCAGATTGCTCCACAAGCAACCTTGAGCATTTTCACTGGTGACATTGTTGACCATGCTGTATGGCTCGTCACCGAAGATCAAAACATGATCGATATCAACGATGCATACACTCGCATGTCCGGACTTCCACGAGTATATGGAGTCGTGGGGAACCATGAAGCTGCTCCCGTGAACAGTTTCCCACCATTAGGGCTGAACGTTACTCCCAGTGAGCAGTGGCTCTATGATGAGCTCGCTACAGACTGGAGCAAATGGATCCAAGCATCGGCAGATTACAAAGTCCACCAATTTGGTGCATACTCGTCCAAAGTCCCGGATAGTAATCTACGGATAATCTCAATCAACACCAATCTGTACTATATCAACAACTACTGGCTGTACGAGAACACCATGGAAGCTGATCCCAGTGGGCAATTGGCCTGGGTGATCAAGGAGCTCCAAGCTGCCGAAACAGCAGGCGAGAAAGTTTACATCATCGGACATATGCCGATGGGCCAGCATGATGCTTTCCACGATGGATCTCATTACTTCAATCTAATAGTCGAGCGCTATTCCTCCACAATATCCGCTCTTTTCTTTGGCCATACTCACGTAGATCAATTCGAGATCGCATATAGTGACTATACCGCTCAAAGTTTCTCAAACGCCCTGGCTGTATCCTACATCTGTCCCAGCATGACACCCACTTCCGGTCCACCCGCTTTCCGTATTTTCACCGTCGACCCCATTACCTACGGCATCCTCGATATAGACACCTACATCGCCAACATCTCGGATGCAAACTATCAGAACGGCCCTCAATGGATCCACTACTACTCTGCCAAAGAAGCATACGGACCTGTCGTCTCTCCACCTCTCACCGATCCAGCATCTGAGCTTACTCCCGCGTTCTGGCACAACGTCACCGTAGCCATGGAGAACAACGACGATGTCTTTAACGCCTACTTCAGCCGCCAAAATAGAGGCTTTCATGACACTCCCTGCACGGCTGACTGCAAGACGCAGGAGATTTGTGGGATCAGAGCTGCGGATGCGCAATTCAATTGTCTGCAGCCGACACCTGGAATTCATTTCGAAAAGAGGGATGAAGGTTTGCAGAGGACCATCGGAGGGAAGATAAGGGAGAGTATTTGTGAGGGGACGAGGATTAAGCATATTATTGCAGCGATTGTAGGGGGGCATGGGGTGCTTGAGGAGGGTTTGCAAAGGGCAAGGAGGAAGGTAAGGATTTAAGCGTATGAGTGAGTCAAGGTAATGGTTTTCCTAGTCGATGCAAATGTCGCTTTACATGGTTTAATGTCTCTTATTCCATGTTTCGCGCTGATTATTGTATCATACCTAGGTTCAAGGCATCTCTATGTCAACAAGCCGTTGCTCGATTCGCGTTCGTCCAGTACAATTCGTCTTCAAATCCACACGCACAAAGCTTAATGTCTTGGCAGCTGTTTTCTGCCAGGTGGATACTTCGTTGGTGCAAGATGTGTGTAATTCGTTACGAGGATCTCTTTCCCACCATAGTCCAGTAAGTCCTCAGTCGGATCCACCTCAGAAATAAGAATGCCTTGTCCTAGAACTCTATGCCCTAAGCCTCAAGTGAGGCAGAAAATATGCCTTGCACAAGGTACAACGGTAGGAACGGCGGCCTTGCTTCAGCGATGACAACGACTTCGTGCCCAGCTCTTGATATCGCATTTCACGCCCAAAAGCATCTTCCATACTCCATAGCAGCAATCAGACAGTCCAGCATTTTGCTTTACAGCTGTAGAGCTATATCATACTCGAGCTAGCATAGCCGCTTGCTCGTGTAAGCTGGTAGAGTCCTCAATCCTTGCATTGTTTACATTTGACCGGCTACCCCTGAAATTAACCGAGATCGAGGCGTAACAAGGGTCCATGACTGGTGCCTTTCGAATGATCTCAAGAGATCTAAGCTTGAAGGAGCAGCGATTTCACTTTTCTTCATTTCTTACCATAGTGTTGCTCTTTGATGAGCAAGTGCTAGGGTCAAACCCGCAGTAGAGTGGTGGTGAATGTGCGGCCGTTGCCCCACAGCTCTTCCCAATCAGAGCTAGCCGAGAAACAATGCCCCAAAAAAGAATGATCAAAATAGCAAAAACTTAAAGAGGGTGTAACTTTCCTCTTCTAGAAACCTAGGATCAAATCCAGGTTTTGAAGGAGCAACTTCAAGAGCAGCTTCCCTAGAGTCCTTGTGTTCCCTCAGAGTTCTTGTTTGAACTAGGTCTCAAGTTGATAGGGTGATGAAGGTCAGTGTGCTACCACTGAGACATCGGCTCTTAGTTAGAATTGATTTACTTATTAGAGTATATGAGGTTTGAAAGTGAGTTGTTCGTGGTGGTGAAGTTATGGAGTTAGTGGCATTTAGCTGGGGGTATCCGCCATGTAATTCCTACTTCGACCCGTTGACCCGCCAGCTTGTTGACGCTATGAAGATTGGGAAGAAGCTATCAATGATTTTACATGCACAGTTCTACGTGAAATTCATCAATTCAATTATCTAAGAATTTACCCTTTGCTGAGCGTTTACGTGTCCTATTTGCTAGCGACTGTACTGGGGGAAACTCAGCTTTCAATAAAGAGGCTCAGAATACTCGTCGTAATATCGGATTTGTTGAAATTGATCGGTATCACGGCATATATCGCGACTTCTGTCGAAGCTGGAAGTCTATCGTAGGGCTCAACACCGAGAGCTGGTCTTGAATAAACTGTACATCAAGCGATTGTCACAAACGAAACAAAACATCAACACTGATAACATGAGTAAGACACAAAATAATTCTATAATTTCTCCAAAATCCGATATGCCGCACCTTCTGTAGGCGACATAGGCAATCAATCTTTCAGAAAGTTTCGACCAAAGACTTAGATCCGTTCCAAGGTCAACGCTGCACCAATTTTCCATCGCTCTAATCCGTCGCTGACGAAGTCTCCCAACTAAGCAGAGGCAGTAAACCCATACGGCTGTATCTCGAAGCTTTGCGGACAAGTCTCGAAATCCGTGACTGTATAGTTGCCCGTGACGTTGTAGTGCGCGCCATTGAAGTAATAGGCGTGAGTAACCTGAAGCACATCACCCTCGAAAGTAGGGACCTCCCATTGAAGGATACTTGGATCATCACACTGCTGCTGACTATTCTGGATGTTCGAGCCGTGGCAATACGTGTTGAAGGGTGGCTCGTCGGTGCGATCTGGGGCCGTGAAAGCAATGTTGAAGTGATCGGCGCAGCCAGCCGGTGAGGTACCGCAGCCGGGACAGTAGTCTGTGACTTGCCAACTATTTGCAATTCGTTAGTAGAGTTATTTTTGGAAAGTATGAATGGGGTTCAACTATTCTCGTCGCAATGCTAGAAAAGGGCAGGGTCAGCGAAACGATAGGGGCTCGCTTACGGAAGTAGTGTTGGAGCCTGACGAATCACTAGTGGTGTAGCGATGGAGGATGCGATGAGCGTCGCAATGAACAGATTAATTGAAAGCATCTTGCGAGAGTAGTTCGCAATTTCAGTGACTGATGTTCTAGTAAATCTCCGGTGGGATGTGTGCGCGTTGGACTGGTATGTAAATTGAGGGGGCTGGTTCTGCGAGTAGTACAGTAAGAAGGCGGGGCGATCACAAATTACAACGTCCACTTCAACGACTTTATAGAGGTTCAAAGCGACATGTCTCACGTAAAATCGGTCAATCTGCATTAGTGTCTTGTCAGCGATGGAGCATTCTTTACGAAGTCACGTTACGAGAAGTGGATGCGAATTCCGTAAGCGGCGTATTTCGCACATCGAGCGGATTATCAAAGAGCTCAGACTCGCTGATATAAGCCCGACGTGGAAGATTTCGCAGCCTCGAAACGGGTTACATGATCCACAAATGTAGTCATCGGTACTTTGTTGAGGGATGGACCGAATATCGGACTTCTAAGCTGATGGTTGTAGTACCTCGTATTTTTCAGCCAGCGACAACCCATGCGATTTGTTCGCTCCGCTCCTAGCCACTTTCCAGGCTGCTACGAAGATTCTTGAGTCCCAGTTCGAGGGAGTATGTCATCATATGTAGGTCAAATATCCTTGCAGATTTGTTCTCACTCTCTATCACATCGAGTCCATACTCCAAGAGAATTCACCAACAAACGGTATCGACGTGCGACTTTCTGTGATTTCTTCATGCTAATTAGCTGCATTGTCGCCGTCTCTAAAATGCTTTGTCATACGTGTGTGGACAAGTACAAGATAGATCCTAAGGCCAACATTCAGGTACCGTTACTTGGAGAGACGCACTGCACGAGACTTTGGTTGGGGAAGCTGGTGAAGAGTCTTTGTAATTGTCGAATGAGAGCTGTTGCTGTCTATGGGCAGAAGCTGGCGGTCAGAAAATCTCGCTTAGCCCCCTTTTCTGATGAAGCAGGAGGATTCAAGCTTGTGAAAGTGTCATTGGACCATGTTGAAGTCAATATAGTCCACAAAATATGGACATTACCGGATATAGTACAAGGTCTTCCTCTGACATGCTCAGAACTGCTGGAGCTCTGGAAGAAATTCGTGCAAGCCTCAACTTCCATATTGACCATGGGGTCTAGGCTTCTACTAGACACTTATTATTACAAGCCCCGTGAAGCTCTGGGCAAATGTACTATTTGACTGAAAGGTACTCATTTGCACCTTTCGAATCACAAGACTTACTTGTGCTGAAGTCTGGTGATATACCAAGGGTAGTGTGAATAGTAGCCTCAGTGCCGCCTTATCAATTCTTTAAACTTGACTCACTTATACAATTGACCATTATATTTCAAAGCAGGATCTTCTTCGCTGAGATCAAGAAACACCGGTTTGGGAGCATCGATGGACTACTGTTCGCGCGCCGATATGTTTACAAGTACAAGTTTCCGGAACTGGTATCTAGCTATGCTTGCCATACAACTTCTTGCTCGGAGGCTGTCTGTAATAGTGCCAATGTAGCCCTCATCTAGGTAGAGGTCTTAGTGTGCTTTTTTCGTCACTGAAGATATGCTCAGAATGGGATATGTGTGTGTGTGTATATCACATATATATGTTTCATGTATATTGCATACATCAGCCTTTCGTTTCAGATTCACCACAAGTCTTCTATATATCGTTGCATTCGACCAGTGTATCGATAGGCCGAGCCTCGAAAGCCGAGCTCGGTTGTTCTAGCCGTTGAACTTTCGACTTGTCCCTGCCATCTCGCTATTCTCACGATCTTGAGTTTATTCCACAGGACATGTTTTTGATCAGCTGCATATATAGACTTATCGAGATAAGAATTGATTTCTTTACTGGGTATCTCCCGGGGGACACATGTATCTAGTCTAAGTAGGATAGCGCGAAGCTATTACAGCATACATCCTGCATTATTATTACGTTTTCGGAATAGATGATTCCAACAGGTATCTCGAAAGCCTCAATGTTCTTCTTTCACAGCACCTGTGTCCATTCAACGAAACATCCAATTCTTACCTTCATTTCGCCATTCGTATATCTGCCAGTTCAGATCATTTCCTCGCATTTGCATTCATCCTCCACTCATCGAAGACGTTTTAATTATACTCTCCTGCGTCCTTCGTTCAACAAAAACTTACACAATCATGAAGCTCGTCACTACGACAGCCGTTCTAGCCTTGGCTACCTCCATCGTCGCCCTTCCCAGCGATGAGCTTCAAAAGCGTGCTACATGCACTATCTTTGGCTTCAGATACCCCTGCACATCATCGGCTGGAGCGCCAGCAACTGCCACTATCCAGGCACGGAGCACATCTCCCTCA
>Ga0181467_100055_pt1 | contig 45538 bp, 34 predicted proteins | sample InSIn5gowninarea_2_FD_119079 | JGI IMG/M metagenome (GOLD analysis project Ga0181467, IMG submission 119079) | Clean room microbial communities from NASA Spacecraft Assembly Facility at Jet Propulsion Laboratory, Pasadena, California, USA -... ... | reverse complement strand
CTGAATATAAGCCAGTTCTCCGTATGCTGCGGTCTCGGAAGGCGAGAGGTAGAGCGAGGGGCAGAAAAGTGTTTCGATATTGGAACTGTTGAAGATACCATGCCAGTATGTACCTTTATTCTCGCGAAGTGGTTCGAACAAATCTGTATTGCTGAGGCGGCAGAGGTACTCCAGCGGCTCATCCACATAGATCTTGATTGCCTGGATCAGTTCCTTGTTATCTGTTGCTGAAATGGTGGACTTGATCAAAGAACTCATCTGAGCCTGCCGGCTGCTGGAAGGAGAACGGCTTTCTGATTCCAGCATGAATAAGCCGTCCAGAAAGGAATCTTCAATAATCACATTGGAAGTACTGGTCACCTGCTGCAAGGTTGCGCCCACGGTACCAGCTGTCTGCTTGGCGAGAACCTGTTCAGAGTTCAGCGTATCCGAGACGACGATATCATAGATTTGTCCATATAGAAAAACCGTGATGATAACAGTAGGAATCGCGAGCAGGAGCCAGTAGGTCAGCATGAGTTTTTTTGACAGTTTTAAGTTGTAAAAGTAGAAGTGAAACAGTTTTTTGATCATAGCAGCATTTTCTCCCGGTATTCTTTTGGAGACAGTCCTACGTGTTTCTTAAAGCTTTTTCCAAAATAGTTGCCGTCTGTATAACCGACTTTTGCAGAGATGTCGGTGATTTTATAGGAAGAATCATTGAGCAGCTGTTTCGCCTTTTCGATCCGGTATTCTGTTATGTACTGGTTGAGCGTAATACCGGTACTGTTGCGAAACATCGTACATGTATAGGAAGAGTTCATATGGATGTGGGAGCTGATATCTTTTACGGACAGCGTCGCATTCATATAGTTGTCAGCAATGAATTCTTTGATTGCGAATACAAGGTGATTCTCCGGTTCTTCCTGCTGCATGGCATGGAAAAGAGAGAGAGAACGGTCTGTCAGCAGGCTGTGCAGTTCGGCAAGTGTATGGCAGTTCTGTACCAGTTCCAGAATGCTTTCTGAGCTGTTGTTGTCAGCTTGTGATATACTCTTCTGCTTGTATGTGTTTTCTATAACCATAAATAGACGGTAATATATATCTTTTACCTGATTCGGCAGCAGCCACATATTATATTGGAAGGTATGATATATTTTATCCTCCTGTTCAACGAGACGGTCCATTCTGCCGGAATCGAGCGCTTCCTTGTAGCTCTTTGTAAAATCAACGATGACTGGCGCCTGCTGATTCTCTTTGTCTACAGGGGCAAGAATGCTGTTATACTCATAGAAGAAACTGCTCTGTAAGAGCGTAACAGCAGATGTGTAGGATTTGTGGACCAGTTCCAGTGTTCCTACGGTTTCCCCAACCGCAATAAAGAAAGGTGAAGTTCCTTTGTACTGTTGTTTAAGATGTCCGGCAATGCGCAGCAGGACTTTGGAGCCCGGTGCAGAATCGCCGAATATATGGTAAATAAAAAACTGATTGTATTTGGTTACATTGATCTCTGCCAGCTGATATTTCGCAAGAAAGGAGTCGAAGCCCTGGTGCATCTGCTGCTGTGTCTCTTCCGGCATATCATCGATTGGTTGTGTTGATTTTAAAATCATCGTCGTAAAATACATACCCGGATGGATTTCACAGGGGATGTCCGCATAGTCTTCCGGGGTGAATTCACTGCGCCGTCCCGGCGGATAGGTCATTTCCAGAGCAAGCCGTCCGGCTTTCGCGAGTGATACCATGGAATGAGAGTATTTATTGCGTTTCAGCTGTTCGCTGCTTTCGATGGCAGCCAGAATCGCCTCCTCAACTTCAGGAGGGTTTAGTGGTTTTTCTACATAACTGATGGCTTTGAGCTTGATTGCAGCCTTCAGATATTCACGGTCAGAATAGCCGCTCATGAATATGAGGTTCACGTCTGGCAGCAGTTCTTTTGCCCGTTCTGCCAGTCTGATACCGTCCATTCTCGGCATGCGGATATCGCTCAGGATGATATCGGGGCGTTCTTTTACCGCGATCGTAAGCCCGCCTATTCCGTCATCTGCCTGAAAGACTTCGGTGATGTTCAGGGAAGCCCAGTCTATACAATGTATCAGACCTTCGCGGGTCAGTTCTTCATCATCAATAATCAATAGTTTCATTTCAATTCCTCCCTATATCTTGTTCTTATTTTATCAAAAAACCACACAAAAAAATACAAAAACAGGAAAAGTTCTAAAGATATTACCCGTATCCAAAGATTTTACCATGTTATTTTAACAAATCAGATGCTACCATTATTTCAGGAGATATACAGGAGATACGGGAAGGAGATATGGAAATATGTCAGAGTACATTCTTGAATTAAAAGGAATCACGAAGATTTTCCCGGGTGTCAAGGCACTTGATCAGGTGCGGTTTCAGTTAAAACCTGGAGAGATTCATGCATTGATGGGTGAGAATGGTGCCGGTAAGTCAACGTTTATAAAAGTGATCACTGGTGTACATAAGGCGGAAGAAGGGGAGATGTATCTGGAAGGGCAGAAGGTGAACTTCAAAGGTCCGAAAGATGCGCAGAAAGCCGGAATTGCAGCGATTTATCAGCATGTAACTTCTTATCCGCATTTAACAGTGACAGAGAATATATTCATGGGGCACGAAGAGGTGAAGAACGGGATGCTCCAGTGGAATAAGATGAATGAGAAGGCGAACGAACTGCTGAAGGAACTGGATGCAGATTTTGACGCGACAGAAGAGATGGGAGCGCTCAGCGTGGCCCAGCAGCAGATGGTAGAGATTGCAAAAGCACTGTCGATGAACGCGAAGATTATTATTATGGATGAACCGACGGCGGCGCTTACGAAAAACGAGTCGGAGAAACTATATGAGATAACAGAGAAATTGAGAGACGAAGGCGCATCTGTAATTTTCATCTCTCATAGATTTGAAGATATGTACCGGCTTGCCAGCCGCGTAACGGTTTTCAGAGATTCACAGTACATAGGATGTTATGACGTGGACGGCATTACGAACGCAGATCTGATCAAGGCGATGGTTGGCCGCGAGATCAGCGATCTGTTCCCGAAACCGGAACTGAAGCCTGGCAAAGGAGTGCTGCGTGTGGAGAATCTTACGAGAACAGGATTCTTTAAAAACGTATCATTTCAGGTGCGGGCCGGGGAGATCATGGGGCTGACCGGGCTTGTAGGGGCAGGAAGAACAGAAGTGGTGCAGACGATATTCGGAGTCGAGCGTTATGAATCCGGCAGAGTATTTGTTGAAGGGCAGGACGTACAGATCAAAAGCCCGCAGGATGCGATGAAGCTCGGAATCGGACTGCTTCCGGAAGACCGGCAGCATCAGGGGTTGATTCTGGACTGGGGAATTGGAAGGAATATTACACTGGCAGAGCTTGCGAAGTATTCAGACAGAGGTATCATCAATGAGAAGAAAGAGCGCGAGGCAGCGAAAGAGCTGGCAGAGCGTGTCGATACAAAAGCAGTTACTATCTTTGATAAAGCGAGTTCGCTCTCCGGCGGTAATCAGCAGAAGATCGTAGTTGCCAAACTGCTTGCTTCTGACCTCAAGGTTATCATCCTGGATGAACCGACCAAAGGAGTGGACGTAGGTGCCAAAGCCGCTATTTATGAAATCATGGGTGAGTTGGCGAAACAGGGATATGGAATCATATTGATTTCCTCCGAAATGCCGGAAGTGCTCGGTATGAGTGACCGGATCGTCGTGATGTGTGAGGGTAAGGTGACCGGTGAGCTGTCAAGAGAAGAAGCCACGCAGGAAGCGATCCTGGAGCGGGCGATGGCGAAATCCGGAAAACGAACAGAAAGAGTCGATAATCGACGGGAGGGATAAGAGGATGGAAAAGAAGTTTAGCCTGAAAAAACTGACGAGCTCCAGAGAGATGAGCCTTCTGCTCGTACTCGTTATCCTCTGTGTGTTCGTTCAGATAAGAAGCGGAAGTTTTCTGAAGGTGTCTACATGGATGGATATGTTCCAGAACTATGCGGTTACGATGATTCTGGCGCTTGGTATGATGTGTGTGCTGCTGATCGGCGGGATCGATATATCGATTGGATCGACACTGGCATTAGCCGGTATGTCGACATCGTTGATGCTGAGAGACGGATTGTTTGAAAGTACATTTATTGCTTTTGTTGTTTCCGCTGTTATTGGAATTTTATGCGGCCTCGTAATCGGTTTGATCATATCCAAAGGGAAAGTGCTTCCGATCATTGCGACGCTGGGATTCATGAATATATACCGGGGAATCACGTATCTCGTTTCAGACAGCCGCTGGGTGGCAGCTTATGAATTCCCGGACAGCTTCAAAGCATTTGCGCAGACAAAGGCATTTGGTGTTTTGAACAACCTGATTATTATTATGATCGTATGCTACGTGATCTTCTTCTTCATGATGAAGTGGACGAAGCTTGGCCGTAAAATCTATGCAGTCGGCAGTAATGCGGAGGCGGCAGAAGTCAGCGGCATCAAAATAGATAATATCAAGCTGTTCGTATATGGCCTGATGGGAGGGCTTGCAGGTATAGCCGGTGCGATGTGGGTATCGCTTTATGCATCCGCACAGGGCGATATGGGGACCTCAATAGAAATGGATGTTATTGCAGCCTGTGTAATCGGCGGAGTGAGCCTGAACGGCGGTAAAGGAAGTGTTGCCGGAGTGTTCCTCGGTTCCCTCACGATTGCAATCATAGGAAAAGCACTGCCACTGATCGGGGTGTCCCAGTTCTGGCAGAGCGGAATCAAAGGTGTGATCATTATAATAGCGGTTATCCTGAATGTATTGACCCAGAGGGCAATGGACCGAAACAATCTGAAGAGGAGGGAAATGTAGTTATGGCGACAAAATCAGGAAGAACGATAATAGCAGAAAAAGAAACTACATGGAAAAGCAGGCTCCTGAAATGGGAAAGTTTCCTTCTCCTCATTTTCATATTGATCAATGTAATGAACTCTATGCTGTCACCAAATTATCTGAGTGTGAATGGATTATTCACGGCAACGTCATCATTTTTGGAAAAAGCGTTCATCGCTTTGCCAATGGCTTACATACTCGTGCTCGGAGATATTGATATATCAGTAGGATCTATTGTGGCTCTGTCAGCATGTCTGCTGGGGATTGCCTATAATGCAGGAGTTCCGATGGGTGCAGCGATTTTGATCTGTCTGACAGTCGGCGCATTATGCGGATTCATAAACGGGTTTATCCTGACACGCTTCACAGAACTGGCACCGATGATCATAACGCTGGGCACACAGATTTTATACAGGGGCATCGCTGAAATTCTGCTGAAGGATGAAGCGGCCACAGGGCTTACAGAAGTACAGTGGTTCAGTGACCTGTACTGGGGCAAAACAGGACCGGTGCCATATATGTTTATCGTATTTGTTATCTGTGCAGTCATATTTGGTCTTGTGCTCCATAAGACAACGTTCGGCAGAAAGCTGTATGCAATCGGCAGCAACCGGGATGCTGCTAAATATTCAGGAATAGCGGTACAGAAGCTGAGACTTATCGTGTTCACGCTGACCGGCCTGATGTCCGGCGTAACAGCAGTATTTCTGGCATCACGCATGGGAAGTGCCAGATCGAATATAGCATCAGGATATGAGATGGATGCGATTGCCATGGTAGTGCTGGGCGGGATATCAACTGCCGGTGGAAAAGGAAACTTTCCGGGAACTATTATATCGATTTTTATTATCGGGTTCCTGAGATACGGGCTGGGACTGGTCAATGTATCGTCACAGATCATGCTTGTTATTATCGGGACACTGCTCGTAGCAGCGGTTATGATGCCAAATCTCAACCTGAAAGGTCTGATACAGAAACTGAAAAAGGCATAAGCGGATACCGGCACCAGAAGAGGTGTTGATATAAAAAACAAAAATGGAGGTAAGAAAATGAAAAGGAAACTGGTAAGTGTATTATTGTGTGCGGCAATGGTAGCAACTCTGCTTGCGGGATGCGGCAGCGAAGACAAAGATGCGGATACTTCCGGAAATGTAACGGATGACGCAGGAGAGAAGAAAGATGATGTAGAGCCGGCCGGTGATGACGGTGGTGTTACAGCAAATGGTACCTATGCACTGGTTACAAAGGCAGCAGGAAATCCTTATAATGAAAAAGAAGCAGAAGGTTTCCAGAAAGCGATTGAAGAAATCGGTGGGACAGCTATTATCAAACATCCGGAAGAGCCGAGTGCATCGGCGCAGATTGAAATGATCAATGAGCTGGTTGCTCAGGGTGTGGATTCTATTTCTATTGCAGGTAATGATTTTGATGCATTACAGCCGGCACTTAAAGCGGCCATGGATGCAGGAATCAAAGTAAACTCTCTTGACTCTAATGTAAACGCTGACAGCCGCATGGTATTCGTTAACCAGGCTGGTATTGATGAAGTTGGCGAGACATTGATGGATGCAGTTCTGGATATCGCAGGCGGTGAAGGTGAATGGGCGATTCTCTCCGCTACAAGCCAGGCTGCTAACCAGAACGCATGGATTGCTTCCATGAAAAAAATAATGGAAGATGATAAATATGCAGATCTTAAACTGGTAGATGTAGCATATGGTGATGATGTATATCAGAAATCTGTTGACCAGACACAGGCACTGTTAGAAAATTATCCTGACCTGAAGGTAATCTGCGCACCGACAACAGTTGGTATTATGGCAGCTGCAAAAGTTCTGCAGGATAAGGGTGTTGCCGATAAAGTAAAATTAACAGGTCTGGGACTTCCTTCTGAGATGGCTGATTATATCGGTGATGGTGATGACAGTTCCTGTCCTTATATGTATCTGTGGAATCCGATTGATGTTGGACGTCTGTCTGCATATGTAGCAGTTGAACTTGTTGCAGGAAATATCACAGGAGCAGTTGGAGATAAACTGACTTATGTGAATGATGCAGGCGAAACATGTGATGTAGAAATCGTAGAAACAAGCGACGAGACTGATGACGGAACAGAAGTTATTGTAGGACCTCCGTTTAAATTCGAGCCGTCTAACATTGATAAATGGAAATCAGTATATTAGAAGATTGATATAAAGAGAGAGGATGCTTTGGCATCCTCTCTTGGGTTCTTATAAGGATTCATGATACAGGAATGGAGTCAGTCTGTCCAGATATTCCATATTTGTCATGTGCAGCGGCAGTGGTGAAGAAAGCGGCAGGGTGTAAAGGCTCATGACGGAGCGGGCATTGACCGTTCGGTTGCCATATACCAGCCAGATTTCTCCCGGAATCTGTTCGACTGCATGCAGGAATTTATTTATTTTCTCATATGAATTTATCAGTATCATCAAATCACACTCCTTTGCCGTGTGGATATACCCTTGTGTTACCCTTATTATAAAGGTGTAAAAGGATAAAAAACAGGTGTTTTTCACAGGGGAACGTGTGATTTTCTCAGATTGTATGGAGGGTAGTGTATGAAGGAGAAATATGGTGTGGAATCGCTGTTTACTGTATACAGTGATAACAGGATTCTGACAGAATCATTTAAAATAGACAATGTACACCAGATAGCTCCGGAATTTGATGAAGAAGAACGGATCTACATTCTGGCACATCAGGTAAATGATTTTTTCCCCGCGCATGCGCATGAATTCTTTGAACTGACCTATGTGTGGCAGGGAGAACTGATGAATGTGATCGATGGCAATGAATTCTATATGGCATCCGGTGACCTGGCGATCCTGAATCCGGAAGCGGTGCAGTGCATCAGACCACTGGCCGCGGATACACTGCTGCTCAATATATGCATCAAGGAAGAGGCGTTTGAACGGACGATGAATGCTTTCGTTAAGGATGAGAATGCAGTTGCAGAATTTCTGCGGGGAGAGCATCAGAGCGGCAGGAATTATATGCTGTTCGCAACCGGCAGACGAGCCGGTATCAGAGCGGTTATTGCAGACAGCGTGCAGGAATATAAGACGTGTGGATACCGGCAGTCCTTCGGACTGGAAGCACTGTTGCTGCTGCTTTTTGTGAAACTGGAGAGAACGAATGAATTCAGCTATTACGGGATGGACGAGAAAGCACTGGGCATTTTCAGATATGTGAAAGAGCATTGTTATGAATATTCGATTGCAGAGATTGCAGAACAGCTGGGATATCATGCGAATTATCTCAGCGAGTATATTAAAAAGCATACGGGCAGAAACTGCCGGGATATCATGCGGGAGACGAAGCTGGAGGAAGCGGTGAAGCAGCTGGAGGAAACGGAGTTTGATGTATATGATATTTCCGAAAACTGCGGGTATACGAGTCCGAGTCATTTCTTCCGGATTTTTAAGCAGCATTACGGGATGACGCCGAGGCAGTACCGGGAGAAGAGCAGAGCACGATGAATGCGTTCAGCGTGCTCTGTTTTCATACGAGTCGTTTTTAATTCGTATCCCGATATGATTTGGGGGTCATTCCGTAATTTGCCTTGAATATGCGGTGAAAGTAACTCGTATTATCGTAACCGACAACCGCGATGATATCTTCCACCGGAAGAGAAGTGGTAGTTAACAGAAATGCGGACTGGTTGAGCCGCTTCGCCTGAAGCAGCTGCTTGAATGTGTAGCCGGCATGCTTCTTGATCAGCTTGCTCACATAATAAGACGGCTGGTTGACGATAGCCGACAGTTCTTCAAGAACTGCGGTCTTATAATTCTCTTCAATGTATTTCAATGCAGTGAAGACGATGTTCTGCTGGTGCTGGTTCGGATCATTCTGATTGATTTTATCGGTATAATTCAACAGGTTGAGGAACAGCAGCCCCATCGTTGTCTGGTTGATATTGCGCCGGTTCTGCTGGTCGTTTTTGATCGACCAGATCATATTCTCGATCAGATTCTGGATCGGCAGGACATCGTGTACCGGGAAATGGATATAGTCGACGATGCTTTTATCCTGTTTCAATGAACCGATCAGGAAATCACGCAGTACGTTTTCTTCCCGCATCATTCCGAATGTATAGTCGAAGAATTCCGGAAGAACGATGAAGTTGACGGCGATGTCATCCGGTCCGGCAGGCAGGATCTCCTGACTCGCGTTCTGGTTCAGGAAGAGCAGATCACCGGCAGCCAGTGTTACGGTTGCACAGTCGTTGATGATATGAGTCGTGGTCCCGCTGCACATATAGATGATTTCGATGTAGTTGTGGCGGTGTTTCGGGAAATGGATGAAGCGCGTGTGCGGACGCACGTCAATGAGACGCCCCGAGGAGAGCATCTTCCTGCTGTCGACAACAAAGTCCTTTTTCGACGTATAGATATTCTTCTGGACATCTGTATTTCCTTTTAATATTTCCCGTTCTTCGTCTGATATCGTCATCAGCTGTTCTAATAATTCTCTGTTCATAAGTGTATTATACTACGGAGGAGAGAGAAAGGCAAATAAGGACGGTAAATTTGGCAAGCTACGTCCTAAAAAAGTATCCGGCATTGCTATATAATGCGAGTATAGAAAAACTTTTTTCTGCTATTTTGGAGGTAGACAATGAAAAACTATTATTTGGCAGTTGATATCGGTGCTTCGAGTGGACGGCATATGCTCGGCAGCGTTGAAGATGGTAAAATCAGGCTGGAAGAGATACACAGATTTGAGAACGGAATGGTTAAGAAGGACGGGCATCTGTGCTGGGATACGGAGCATCTGTTCGCGGAGATCATGGCAGGAATCAAGAAGTGCAGGGAGATCGGCAAAATACCGGTCAGCGTGGGAATCGATACATGGGCGGTGGATTATGTACTGCTCGATAAGGATGATCAGGTGCTCGGCAATACATATGGATATCGCGATTCCAGAACAAAAGGGATGGATGAAGAAGTATATAAGATTATCCCGCTTGAGAAACTGTATGAACGGACCGGAATTCAGAAGCAGATATTCAATACGATTTATCAGCTGATGGCAGTGAAGCAGCAGGAGCCGGAACTGATGGAACAGGCGGAAGACTTTATCATGCTGCCGGATTATTTTCATTTTCTGCTGACTGGTAACAAAGTGAACGATTATACGAATGCCACATCCGGACAGCTCGTGAGTCCGGAGACGAAAGACTGGGACTATGATCTGATTGAGAGCCTGGGATACAAGAAGAGTATGTTCAAACCGCTCAGTATGCCGGGGACAACTGTTGGAACTTTTTCAAAAGAGATTGAAGAGGAGGTTGGCTTCTCCTGTGAAGTAGTACTTCCGGCAACGCACGATACGGCGTCAGCAGTCATGGCAGTGCCGACACTGCGGCATGAGTGTCTCTATATCAGTTCCGGGACGTGGTCGCTGATGGGGATAGAGAGTGAAAAGGCAATCTGTACGAAAGAGAGTATGGAGAAGAACTTCACGAATGAAGGCGGGTATGAGTATCGCTTCCGCTTCCTGAAAAACATTATGGGATTGTGGATGATCCAGTCGGTGCGGCATGAACTGGACGATGCGTATTCTTTTGCGCAACTCTGTGATATGGCGGTGGAGGAACAGGATTTCCCTTCAAGAGTAGATGTCAATGCGGACTGTTTCCTCGCACCTGAGAATATGACAGAAGCGATCAGATCATACTGCCGGAATACGGACCAGAAAGTGCCGGAGACGACCGGGCAAATAGCGACGGTAATTTACCAGAGCCTGGCGGAGAGCTATGCGGAGACTGTAGCGGAAATTGAGCAGATCACAGGTCAGGAGTTCGGTGCGATCCACATTGTCGGAGGCGGGTCCAATGCCGATTATCTGAACCGGCTCACCGCCCGGAAATCAGGTAAAACGGTGTATGCGGGACCGGGTGAAGCGACAGCAATCGGTAATCTGGCAGCCCAGATGATTAAATCCGGCGAGTTCGCCGGTCTGATGGAAGTTCGTAAATGTATTTATGATTCCTTTGGGATTGAGACATATTTATAAAATAAAAAATTGAGAAGGAGAAGATGATATGAACACAGCACAGAGATATGAATCAGCAAAAGAGCTATACAAAGGATTAGGTGTGGATACCGATGCAGTTCTGGAGACATTGAAGAACATTCCGATTTCCATGCACTGCTGGCAGGGAGATGATGTTACCGGGTTTGACCATGACGGACCTTTGAGTGGAGGGATTCAGACGACAGGCAATTATCCCGGCAAAGCGAGAAATCCGGAAGAACTGATGGCTGATATCGACAAAGCGCTCAGCCTGATTCCGGGAACACATAAGATCAATCTGCATGCATGCTATGCTATTTTCGAGGATGGACAGTATGCGGACCGCGATAAGATTGAACCGAGACATTTTAAGAAGTGGGTAGATTTTGCGAATGAAAGAGGGCTTGGAATCGACTTTAACCCGACCTTTTTCTCACATGAGAAAGCGGCAGAGTATACATTATCCAGCCCGGATGAAGAGATCCGTGCGTTCTGGGTAGAGCATGGCAAAGCATGTATCCGCATTTCCCAGTATCTTGCAGAACAGACCGGACAGCCATGTGCAATGAATATATGGATTCCGGACGGCTTGAAAGATGTACCTGCTGACCGCCTCGGTCCGAGAGCGAGATTCAAAAAATCTCTGGATGAGATGCTTGCAATCGACTATGACAAGGAAAAAGTACTCGTATGCCTGGAGTCCAAAGTATTCGGTATCGGTATGGAATCCTATACAGTAGGATCCAGTGAGTTTACACTGAATTATGCAGCGAAAAACGGTGTGATCAGCCTGATGGACAACGGACATTATCATCCGACTGAAGTAGTGAGCGATAAGATTTCTTCCATGCTGCTCTTCAATGAGATGATTGCGCTTCATGTAACGAGACCGGTTCGCTGGGACAGTGACCATGTGGTATTATTTGATGATGAAACGAAAGAGATTGCGAAAGAAATCGTAAGAAACGATGCAATCGACAGGGTGTTGCTGGCGCTTGATTTCTTTGATGCGAGTATCAACCGGATCAGCGCATGGGTAGTAGGGATGAGAAATATGCAGAAAGCGCTGCTGTATGCACTGCTCTCTCCGAATAAGAAATTAAGAGAGCTTCAGGATGCCGGCAATTTCACAGAAGTGATGATGCTGCAGGAGGAACTTAAGACATATCCGTTCGGTGATGTATGGAATCAGTTCTGTGAAGTGAATGCGGTTCCGGTAAGAGAGAACTGGTTCGAAGAAGTGAAGAAATACGAAGCAGAAGTGTTGTCAAAAAGATAAGATAATGAGTAAAATCCGCATATACTGCACATACTTTTAAGTAGATATAGGAAGAAAAGAGGAATGAATGTGCGGAAGAAAACATATCAAAAGGCAGGTATTGCAGTTACCTGCCTGATTTTATTTTGTGGAACTCTGTTTCTGGCAGGTGAGAGGGATGCGGAAAGCACCCGTGCATCAGCATCCGATATAGTGGTGGATATCGCGTCAATTGTGGATTCAGAGCAGATGATTGCGGTACATTATCCGGTCACGAACAGAGCTGGCATAAATATGGAAGCACTGCAGTATATACAGGATGAGATCCGGGCGTTTGAACGGGGAGAAAATGAGCAGGCACAGGAACTCAATATAACATTTGATGTCAAAGAAGATGAGGAAGGACTGTTTGTGGTTGTTTATGAGAAATGCGTCCGGACCGACGGTCAGACGGAGCTGGTCAGAGCGCACGATGTGTTTGTATATGATGCGCAGACGGGAAACAGAAGGAGTGATCTCGGCAGGTACAGTCCGCAAGTGACTGCTCTGATGGAAGAAACGGCAGCGGTGAATGCACTGCCTGCTCTTGATGATGATTTCGCTATTACCTACGAAGGGTATGAGGATGAAGACTATTCGAACAGGAAGCTGATTGCGCTTACCTTTGATGACGGGCCACATAAGGATAACACGACGGAACTCTTAAGGATTCTGGAAGAGCATGAGGTGAAAGCGACCTTCTATGTGCTTGGCAACAGAGCGCAGTATAACCCGGGAATCATCCGGGAAATGGTGCAGTCGGGGCATCAGGTCGGGTCCCATACGTACAGTCATAAAGAGCTGTCAAAGCTGTCGCAGAAGGAACGGATGCAGGAGATTCAGAAGACGAATGATATCATTGAGCGGATCATCGGGATCCAGCCTTCGTCGATGCGTCCGCCATACGGCGCTTACGATGAAGCGGTGACGGCGGATGCCGGGATGCCGGTGGTATTGTGGTCATTGGATTCGGAAGACTGGAAGCTCAAAGATTCTGAGAAGATATTCCGGAAGGTGACAGCGGAGGCGAAGGACGGCGATATCATCCTGCTGCATGATATCCATTCCTATACAGTTGGATCGATCAAACAGATTATCGTGAAGCTGCTGGAAGAAGGCTATACATTTGTGACAGTGGATGAGCTGATCCGGACGAGGGGAACGCTTGGCGACAGTGTGGTATATACACAGCTTATATAGAGGGGCGTTTCTGCCCCTCTCTTATCGCATCTGATCCCGGTATTGTACCGGCGATACGCCGGCAGCCTTTTTGAATACGCGGAAGAAGTATTTGACATTGTCATAACCGACAGCTTTGGCGATCTGATATGTTTTTTTATCCGTTTCTATCAGTATTTCTTTTGCTTTATCGATGCGCACCTGATTGATATAGTCGATCAGTTTCAGACCGGTCGTTTTATGAAAGAGGTGACTGCAATAGCTGCGGTTCAGGTAGAACAGAGAAGACAGATAGCCGGTGTTCAGGTCTTTGCTGCAGTTTCTCTGAATATATATTTTCATCTTCTCCACTGTATCACCAGTGTTGTAGACGCTCTTTTCTTTTAGCATTTCTGCGATATTTGTGAAAAACTGCTGGTAGTACTGCTGCAGTTCGTTCAGGCTGAACATGCTGTTCAGTATATGCTGCATGCTGGAAGAGACATTATCGGTTGACAGCTGATCGAAGTAACCGGCCATGATAGCTTTGGCACGGTCGGAAAGACGGAAACAGTAGTATTTGATGTCTGATAAGGGCATATTGCTTTCGTGAAAATAGTGGAACAAATCATGCAGCAGAGCTGTTACTTCATCTTTTCTGCCAGATTCCATCCGGAAGAGAAGCTCATCTGCTTTTTTCCAGTCTATCGGAAGATTTTCTTTCGCGAGCTGTGTATAGAAGTAGTAATTCTCCGTATCATTTGGCTGCTTCCGGTTCAGTGCAGATACAGTTTCATTGAAAGCATCATGGAGTTGAAGCAGGTCGGAGTGCATTTCGCTTATGCCGAAGGTAACCTCAGAATACTTCTCGCTGAACAGTGAGGAGAGGCCTTCCATGATCTGCTTGCAGAACGCCATATAGTTCAGGGTGGAGTTCTGAGGGATAAACAGTGTAAAGAACCCTATGTAGTTATTATGCAGGTGCTGGAGATAAAGGGCGAGGTCTCCGAACCCATTCTCATCCAGAAAATCCTGAATCATACTCTCCTCAAATATTTTAAGGGAATGAATGGTGATCAGTACAAGGTTATGTGTCGTATTCATAGACTTCAGCTTCCGGGAAGTCAGTACAGGGGTGCCGGAATGATAACCGAGAATGATGTTTTTCAGCATCTGGATATCATATTCATAACAGGCGCGTTCCTTTTCCTCTTCGTTCAGAGAGGCCTGGTTCTCAAGTTCAGCATTTTCCTCGATGCCTTTGATAGCTTTTTGAACGGCTTCGTGAAGGATTTTCCTGCTGAACGGCTTCAGGATATAATCTACAGCTTTGGCGGAGAGTGCGTGTTTCATATATTCGAATTCTTTATAACCGCTGATGATGATAATGCGGGTAGACGGGAAATGCTCCGTCAGCCAGGGGAGCAGGTTCGTGCCATCCATTACGGGCATACTCATGTCCGTGATGATGATATCAGGAGCAGTTTCCTCAGCAAGGGCAATCGCTTCCTGACCGTTGGCCGCTTCGCCGGCACAGGTTATGATATCATGCAGTGGTTCCAGTTTCTTTATAGTTCCTTTTCTTATTGATGTTTCATCATCCACGATAATATACGTATACATAATGCCCTCCGTTAAGATAACAAATTTACACCAGAGGCAGGCGGATCTGTATCGAGGTCCCGCAGCCCTGCGTGCTTTCGATTGTCAAACCATAGTTTCTTCCATAGTACAGATTGATACGTGTATGTATATTTTTCAATCCGATACTCTCCTTGTTCCTGTGTCCGAGTTCTGTGAAATGTGCCTCTTCCGACAATTTTCTCCGCAGTGCCTGCAGTTCTTCCGGTGTCATGCCGGTACCGTTGTCTGTGATTCTGAAGTGAATTGTGTTTTCGTCACAAGCGGCGTGAATTGTTATCAGATCACCGGCGTTACAGTACTGAAGTCCGTGATATAGTGCATTTTCAACAATAGGCTGAAGAATCAGCTTAAGCACCTTTTGTTCATACATGGACTCGGGAATATCGATAACCAGTCTGAACCTGTTATCAAACCGGATTTGCTGGATCACCGTATAATCATTCACATGCTGTAACTCGTCTGCTATTGTAACGAGTTCACTCTTTGTCTTGATGCTGTAGCGGAACATATTGCCGAGTGCCATTGACATGATGGAGATGCTTTCGATTTCCTCGATTTCTGCAATACTGTTGATGGATTCCAGGGTATTGTACAGGAAGTGTGAGTTGATCTGTGCTTCCAGAGACTTCATCTGGGAATCCAGGGTGATCAGTTTATTCTGATACTGGTTTTTAACGTAAGTGTTCAGTTCTTCCAGCATGTTGTAATATTCATTGTAGAGCACGCCGACCTCGTCGGTCCGGTCCAGATATTTTGAGGGAGACGGAGAGGTATGCATTTTCTGTCCGGCCATCTGTCTGCTGAGTGAGGCGATCGGTTTAGTCAGGTAGGTGGATAACAGTATGGAGGCTACTGCAAAAATAAGCGCACAGACCAGTGCAATTTCGATGATGATGAGGCGCGTTACGCCAAAGCTTTCGAACAGCTTCTGGTTATTGGTCGTGATGGTCAAGCGCAGTGTGTCGATATCCAGAGTGTCTTTCCGGGTATCGGTATTACCTTTGCTGTAATCCCAGTTGATATCATCCAGATTGTGGTATAGAACATAATTGCCGGTTGTCTCGACAGAGAGCAGGATTGTATCTGGAAGGGAGTTGACAGAGGATAGTTCATCGAACATATCGGGACTGCAGTCAATAATCATGACTCCTAGAAAAAGGTCAGGATCATATACATCGTACAGTCCTTTATAAAAGGTTATGGAATTGAGCGTGCCAATCATGTAGTCTTTTTCTGAAATCTGGGTCACGAATATCCGGCCTTTATTCTCAGGATTACTTGCTTCTCTGTACCATTTTGTGTCAAAGGCATTGTAGTCATAGGTGAGTTGGCTGTCACCGTTGCCATAGCCGAGGTTTACGCCGCTCGGTGTGAATACATAGAGTCCGTTTATCGGGTTATTTGACTGGTATACGAGATTTTCACATATAAATTTTATATGATCATGGCTTTGGGAAATACGGTAGTTCCATTCGCGGTATTCATCATTCAGTTTGTCATCCCATTCAGGAGGTGACTGGGAGAAAAACAGGAAGTCCTGTGTGACGGAATAAGAACTTTCGGAATAAAACTGAAAGGTTTCAGCCGCTTTCAGGATATCAGCAGTTTTACGGTTACACAGGTCGATTGCATTATTATATATAGTATTGGATATTTCGGCGGACTGTTCCCGTAACAGGTTCGTATACCGGTTATAGGTAAAGGCTGTAATGATGAGAATAGGAATATTCGAAATCAATAAAAAAACGATAAGAAATTTACTTTTCAGTTTCATCAGGATACCCCCTGTCATTAAAAAGTGGCAGAAATCTAAAAATAGTATACCATTATTGCCGACAAAAGTATACTTTCAGTATGATATTATAGTATTAACAAAAATAATGCAAGTGTTAAGGAGGAAATGTTCATGAAAATGAAAAAGTTAGCAGCATTGTTACTCGCGGGGGCGATGGTAATTGGTACACTGGCCGGATGTGGTTCAGGATCAGGAGACGATGGAGAAGGGGGTTCTTCATCATCAAAAGGTGGAAACGGCAGTGGCAGGAAGACAATCACTTTGATGGTATCCGGTACTGCAACGGATAACGATTTTGAAACAGAAGTATTGCCGAAACTCGTATCAGAGCATTTTGAAGATATCGAACTGGAAGTTACCAAGCTGCCGGATGATAATTATTATACAGCGCTTAAAACAAAGCTGGCGTCAGGAGAGTGTCCGGATCTTATTCTCGTACAGCCGATGTACGCCGGAACAAATTCGGTGATCAATCTTGCAGAGGCAGGCTATCTGGAGCCGCTGAATGATTTGAAGGCACTGGAGACATCAGGCGGGGCGGATGGTTCCGGCGCGGCATCCTATACATATAACGGCAATGTTTATTCTATTCCTGCTGGCGTGACTATGCTCGGAACATTTTATAATCAGGATGTATTTGAAGCGAACGGTCTGTCAGTGCCCACCAACTGGGATGAATTTCTCAATTGCTGTGAGGTGTTGAAACAGGCAGGTATCCAGCCGATCGTTATGGGCGATAAGGATATGTATGTAATGCAGTTTGGTCTCTATCAGTTGTCAGCAAATAAAATCTATGCGAAAAATGCTGATTTCGATACACAGCTTAGAACCGGTGAAACAAGCTTTACAGATAAAGGAACATGGGACGAGGTTCTGGAAATGTATCTGGAGTTATATGAAAAGGGTTATATTGATTCTTCATCGCTCGGACTGGGCGCTTCTCAGGCAATTCAGAAGTTTATTGACGGTGAGGCTGCGATGACATTTGACGGGTCCTTTAATGCATCCGCACTGCTGGCAGACGGTTCAGAAGAGTTTGAACGTGGATACTTCCCGCTGCCTGCAAATGCAGCCGGAGAAGATACTTATGCAGCGATGTCTATCGGAGGCGGCATAGCACTCTACTCGGGTTCTGATTATAAGGAAGAATGCAAGGAGTTGCTTGAACTATGGTTCGATGGTGAGTCTGATATCTGGGAAGCATATGTAGCGAAAGGAAGCTTCGTACCGGTGTATGGCAAAGGTTCGGATGAAGTAGATGACCTCTTCAGTATGTTCATGGATATTTATGCAGAAGGAAGATCCTTCTACTGGTCTAATCAGGCGTGGCCGTCCGGAACAGAGGATGAGATGGAAGCATTGCTGAGTGAGGCAATCGGCGGACAGGGAACGACTGCGGATGATATTGCAGCAGGAATGCAGAGAAAATTCGATGAACTTCTGAAACAGCAGAGCAGTGAAGAGTAAGGATATGAGAATACAATTTGGAGCTGCCATGGCAGCTCCAAATTACTAAAACAGGTAAAAGAAAGGGGCAGGAAAGCGTGAAGAAGAAGAAAAATATTTCACTCGTATTTCCACGCCGCATGTATATATTTGCGGTTCCGGCACTGCTGCTGTTCTGTACATTCTGGGTATTCCCCGTATTGCAGCTGTTTTTTTACAGCGTGACAGATTTTAACGGTGTGAACTATAATTATAACTTTGTGGGATTTGACAATTACATATCGCTTTTCCAGGACGGGACACTTACGAACTCGGTTAAGAATACATTGATCTACGCAGTTGTCATTGTGGTGGGAAGCAATATCCTCGGTCTTGTCATAGCCATGGCGCTGAATATCAAGATCCGTGGCAAAGCGTTTTTCCGTACGGCGGCATACATGCCGGCACTGTTCAGTGCGATTGTAGTAGGTTTTATCTGGTCTTATGTATATATGCCGGGCAGCGGCATGATTTCCAGTCTGATGAATCTGCTGGGGATGGATGGCAACAGCTTTAACGTACTCGGGGATTTCACATGGGCGCTGTTTGCAATCGCAATCGTTGAGATCTGGAAGGGATTCGGTTCGACGATGATTATTTATCTGGCAGGGCTGCAGACGGTGGATGAGAGTATGCTGGAGGCAGGACGTATCGATGGATGTACAGAGTGGCAGCTGATCAGGAGCATTAAGCTTCCGCTGATTTCCGCCACGATCACGATCAATGTGATTTTAAGTGTGATCAACGGGTTGAAAGCGTTTGACTATTCCTTCATTATGACAAATGGAGGACCGGGTAAGTCTACGAACACATTGATGTTCACTATTTATAAAATAGCATTTTCAGATCAGATGATGGGGAAAGCGAGTGCGTTCTCCGTGGCATCCTTCATTGTCATCATACTGATCACGATATTCATGCTGATCTTCTTGAATAAACGGGAGGTGGAACTGTAATGGCAAGAGTGAAAAAAGAAAAAGAAGTGGAAAGAGTCGAGAAGCTTTCTCCCAGTATCATACTGCTGTATGCGTTTCTGATCATATTTTGTATCGTTATCATTGCACCGCTGGTGATCGTTGTATCAAGTTCTTTCAGGATACCGGCTAATATGACGTCTCCGTTATTATTGTTCAGAGAATTCAGTCTCGAGAGTTATTCAACTGCATTTACGAAGATGAATTATCCGTCTCAGTTTCTGAACAGTATGATGTCGACCGGCGGTTCGGTCCTGCTGATTGTTGTCATCTCGACCATGGCATCTTATCCAATTGCCAGAATCAAGACAGGCGGAAGTAAGGGCCTGTATTATTTCTTTATCGCAGGTCTTGTGATTCCGGCACAGATGGTTATCGTACCGGTAGCACAGATGATCGGGCGGATGAATATTCCGAACACAAGATTCACACCTATGATTATGTTCATTACATGCAGCCTTCCGTTTTCTGTGTTTCTGTTTACCGGATTCATGAAGGGTGTGCCGGTAGAGATTGAGGAATCGGCATATCTGGACGGAGCGGGGCTTGGAACGAGATTTTTTCAGGTAGTGTTCCCGCTGCTGAAACCTGCTACTGTCTCTTGTGTTATCACACAGGGGCTGTGGATCTGGAATGACTACTTCTTTCCGATGGTGTTCGTTTCAAAGCAGGCGCAGTATTCCCTGCCGGTAGGAATGATTCAGTTCCTGGGTGACAGAGAGAATCCGGCACAGTGGAATGTGTTGTTTGCAGCCTGTGTGCTCTGTGCACTCCCCCTTGTTATTATATTTGCATTGCTCCAGAAGCAGTTTATTAACGGTATTGCAGCAGGTGCTGTAAAAGGATAAGGTCCGGAAAGGGATATATTATGAGCAAAAATCTACGCATTGATACAAACCCCGTTTTTTCAGGAAAACCGGAAGATATGGACAGTTTTATCACAGAAATACTGGAGAATCTGACAACAGATGAACTGGCATATTACGCGTTACAGAAATATGCAACAGAAGGAAAGACAACTGAATATGGGTATACACTGCCCCCGGCAGTACAGGGAGGGGCGGATGCTGTCGCAGGAATAGATACAGATTTTCCGATGCCTGTACATATTGCCAACAGCTGGGATAAAAAACTGGCAAAAAAAGTGGGCGGGATTATCGGAGATGAACAGCGCGGCAGAGTTGCTGCAGCCAATCCCAATACATTGATATTCACCGGGCTTGTCGATTTGAGGCCTAATCCGCTGAACGGAAGGTACTATGAGGCGTTTAGTGAAGATCCTTATCTGTCAGCAGTGCTTTGTGATGCAGTCGGAAATGGTGTGGTCGGAGATGATGGTTTTTATATCAAAACACAGGTCAGTACCAAACATTTTAATACTTATTATTCCGAATGGAACAGACTGCACGGTTCGCGTTCTGTAAGTGCCCGTTCTCTGTATGAGTATTATCTGCCGGCGTTTTTTAAACCAGTTGAAAATGCTCATATGAACGGTGTGATGACGGCATATGCAGGGCTTAACGGAGTGCCGAATGCGGTATCACCATTTTTAAAGCTTCTGGAAGAGAAATATCCGTATCATCTGCTGAATGTCTCGGATTATAACGGCGATGGCAATATGCTCGATGGAATCGGTAACGGGTTTGATGAAGCGTATGCGAAAACGAGTGAACAGGTGGCGGCATTGCTCATAAAGGCTGGCTCCTATTCGAATAATCATGCTGCTGATACTGTTACGGCGGCAGATTTCGTAGCTGCTGTAAACGATGGTTTGTTCGGGGTGACAGTTGATGATTTGAGAGAGTATGTGAGACCGCAGTTTGAACTGTGGGTGCGAAGCGGCTATTTTAATCAGAGCAGCTACCCGTACGCCTCAATTGCATCTGACGGGAATCCGGTCGATGCAGGCGATAAGATACATCAAAATGTTGCGCTTGAGGCAGCGGAAGCGGGAGTAGTGCTGCTTAAGAATGAAGGCGGTGTGCTGCCACTGGCAAAAGACGAAAATATTCTTGTGACAGGGATGTTTGCGGACAGCCAGGTGAAGCCGTTTTATGCTGCTGCCACACCATCAGGTATTGATAATGCGGGACTCACTTTTATAGAAGGGCTTAAGGCGGTACAGGGGGATGGCGGTAATCTGACCTATGCACCGGAACTGAACAGCAGAAGGATTATTTTGAAAGAGAGCAGTACAGGTGCATATCTGTCAGTCGGGGAAGATAATAAAGTTTATGCAAATGCACAAGACGGGAAAGATGCGTCATTATTCCAGCTATACGACTGGGGGCAGGATGCATACAGTTTCTGTGACAGCAGTGCAGAGAATTTCCTGAGTGTAGACGACGAGAACAATCTTGTGCTCGCTGCAAGGGACAAGACAGCTACACCGGCATGCTTTACATATGAGGAAGACGGGAATGAAGGAAGGTATATCCGTTATGGTGCAATCATAACTGATCCATCGACCCGGGTACGATCAGATATCCAGTACTATGAATATTATACGACACAGGGTAATTTCCTGAAAGCGGATATCTCAGATGCAGGAATCGTACTTGGAGATGCAGTAACAGCCGGATATGACGGCCAGGCGGTTTTCACAGAGACAGTACAGGGGGAGGCTGGTGAAGGCGCATCAGACTATACCGGGACCTGCAGTAAGGCAGTTGTATTCGTTGGTGCCGATCCCTATGTATATGCAAGTGAAGCTACGGACAGACCGCGGATAGCTATTGGGGAAGAGCAAATCGCATTGGTCAATAGGGTTGCAGAAGCATTTCCAGGGAATACAATTGTGGTGATCAGTTCGGTTCATACGTTAGGTGTAGATGAAATAAAGAATAATCCCAATGTAGCAGGAATTGTTCTGACGACTTATGGAGGAGAATTTAATGCCCTGGGTCTTGCGAACATTATATATGGAGAAACATCACCATCCGGGCGTCTGGCAGGGACATGGCTGAAGGATATAACATCCCTTCCGAAGCTTGCGGAGACAGAAGGGATCGATCCAAGATATACGATTGATATGAATGATGCGGATCTGGTCCAGAACAAACTGACTTATTTGTATAATGACCCTTCGAATGTCACGTTTGAATTTGGGTACGGGCTCTCTTATACTGAATTTGAATATGATCAGATCAGCTATATATCAGATATGGTCCAGTTGAAAGTGAGTGTCCGGGTAACTAACACGGGCAGTAGGTCAGGGGCTGATGTAGTACAGGTATATGCTGGCGGTGAATCAGCAGCATATGGGGGATATGTTCCACGGAAGCGTCTGGCAGGATTTGTAAAAACAGCAGTTCTTGAGCCGGCAGAATCCGAGACAGTTGCTATAGAAATAGACAGGGAAGCACTCTCCAGATGGGATGTGGTTGCCGGACGGTACATTGTGGAAACAGGGCGGTATCAGTTGCAGGTTGGAAGATCTTCTGAGCATATCATATGGGAAGAAACAGTAGAGGTCAGTGGAAGTTCGGTTGCACCACTTAATCTGACAGAACCGCGAAGTGTATGGGAAGCTGCATATGCCGGGGAAGGTGTGACTGCCGCAGAAGTATCCAAACAGCGGACGAGTCAGTTTAACGGTGGTTATTACGCAGTGGTATCGGATGAAACTCAATCATATGTGATTCTTCCGGGTGTAGAGTGGGATAATCTGAACTCGTTCACCGTAGTTGCAGGATTGGCGGAGGGGAGCGGGCAGATATTGTTATATGCCGGAGATATGAATGAGGAGCCAGTATGTACACTTGATATTACAGCGACAGGTTCCATAACATATAATCTGGATGGTAATGCGGCAATCCCGGTTACAGAGTTGAAATACGAATCGTTTTCAGCGGATATTGTACAGATGCAAACAGGAAAAGCTGATTTATATATGGTGTTCAGGGGAAAAGGAATCGCAGTAGATTCTGTTATTGCAGGAAAATAATCTTTTATACAGGGGTGCTGCATTTGCAGTATCCCTGTACTTTTACAAGAGGATGGAGGCAGAAATGTATTTTATTAAAGATATCAAGACCTTTATTACGACACCGGAGGGAATCAACCTGGTTGTTGTGAAGATAGAAACGAACGAGCCGGAACTGTACGGGCTCGGCTGCGGAACATTTGCGCAGCGCTGTCAGGCAGTGAAAACGGTGGTGGATGAATACCTGAAACCCTTGTTGATTGGTAAAAATGTGGCCAATATAGAGGATATCTGGCAGATGGTGAATGTGAACGGATACTGGAGAAACGGTCCGGTGCTGAACAATGCCCTGTCCAGTATTGATATGGCATTGTGGGATATTAAAGGAAAAGTTGCAGGGCTTCCGGTATATCAGCTGTTCGGTGGGAAATGCCGGGAAGGTGCGGCGGCTTATGTGCATACGAATGCACCGACGAGAGAAGAACTGCTTGAAAAGGTGCAGGAGAAAATGGCAGAGGGATACCAGTACCTCAGGTGTCAGCAGGGATTTTACGGCGGTGGCAGAGCAGGTGGAAAAAGTCCGGAACAGGCACCGGAAGGGGACTATTATGATCCGAAGCAGTATATCCGTAAGACGGTGGGCATGCTGGAATATATTCGTGATAAGGCAGGAGATGAATTGGAAATCATTCATGATGTTCATGAACGGCTGTATCCAATCGATGCAATCAATATGGCAAAAGAAGTAGAACCGTTCCGTTTGTTTTTCCTCGAAGATATGCTGCCGCCTGAGCAGATATCATGGCTGCGTCAGTGCAGGCAGCAGTGTGCAACCCCAATCGGCATTGGTGAACTGCTTAATAATCCGGCTGAGTGGAAGACACTGATCACAGAGCAGCTGATAGATTTTATACGGATTCATATCAGCCAGTCCGGCGGCCTGACTCCGGCGAGAAAAATCGCGACGCTGGCCGATATGTTCAAAATCCGCATTGCGTGGCACGGCCCGGGAGATGTATCTCCTGTCGGACATGCGGCAAACCTTCACCTGAATCTGTCTTCACCAAATTTCGGCGTACAGGAATGGACAGAATTCAGAGAGCCGGTATATGAAGTGTTCGAAGGTGTTCCGGAGGTGAGAAACGGGTATGTTTATCCGAATGAGAAACCCGGACTTGGAATCGTATTCCATGAGGAAAAAGCGAAGAAGTATATATATAATGATGAGATAACACAGTGGACGAAGGCACGAATGCCGGATGGGACACTGTTTACTCCATAGTTTATAGAAAGAGGAGGAAATAGACATGTCATTTACAGACAGAGATTTTTTGACAGCGGACGGTATTCACATGAAAAACCGCGACGGGGAGACCGTGATGCTGCGCGGCACCAATTTCGGCGGATGGCTGCTCAGAGAAGGGTGGATGGACGGCGCAGGGATGTGCCTGGCCGAACTGGAACCTGAGCGGGTCACGAGAAGAGAGAATTATATTGCATTCGATTTTGGAAAAGCAGTGAGATGGAACCGGTTTATAATCGGAGATCATGCAGTGGGAAGCTACTCAGTGTACAGCAGTGAGGACGGCGATATCTGGACGGAAGTGGGAACTGCTGACTTTACAGAATTCGATGGTCCGGTCAGAGACGACACGAGACCGACCGCATATGATATCAAGGGACTGAATGATACGAGGTTTTATTTCTGGCAGGGTCAGATGCATATGCAGGAGATGAAAACCCGTTATGCCAAGATTGAGTTCGAACAGGTTCCGGTAAAAGTCATACCGGCACGTTACGGCGATATCAGCGACTATGAATCGAGGCGCGTACTGGAAGAGCGTTTCGGCAGGGATGAAGCAGATGAGATGATCGCTGCATACCAGAAGGCATTTATTACAGAGTGGGATCTGGATTACGTAAAAGGTCTGGGATTCAATCTCGTACGGATACCGATCTACTGGCAGGAGATCATGGATAAGAACAAGAAGATCAAAGCAGATGCATTTGAAGATCTGGACTGGCTGATGGAGAAGTGCCGGGAAAAAGAAATCTATGTAATGCCGGATTTCCACGGGTCACCGGGCGGTCATGTCATGGGCAGCATCACGGGGGGCGAGCTGGATTCTAATTCGCTCTGGTACCGTGAGGAATATCAGGAGATGGACCGGGAGATCTGGAGAGCAATTGCAAACCGCTATCTCGGTGATCCTGTGATTGCGGCATATGATCTGTTGAATGAGCCAATGCCGAACTTAAGTGGTACAGAGGATATAGGAGAGGGATTTGCAGGACTGCGTCAGTTCCAGGATCCGGTTGCGGTGAATACGAATGTGCCGGAATTCATGAATCAGCAGGTGCGGGAGTTCTATGACTCGCTGTATAAAACGGTAAAAGAAATCGATACAGAGCATGTGATCTGCTTTCAGTTCTTTCAGGATTTCAATATGCTTGGTGATCCCGGAGATTATGAGTGGGAGAACTTCATGATTCAGACGCATACATATGGAATCCCGACCTGGAGAGACCATGATGGACAGCTTATATTCATGAGAAAGGTCATAGAGAAGCATGAGGAAGCGATTGCGAAATGGCAGGTGCCGTTCTTTGCCGGTGAATTCAATTTCTGGGGATTCTACGATATATGGGCGGAGTGGCTGGATACATTGAACAAAATGGAAATCGGCTGGGCTAACTGGAGTTATAAGATATCGGATACGAATGTACAGGACAGCTGGTCACTGCTATATGACTATAACGGGCAGTTTGCGAATTTCTATACAGATTCAAAGGAAGAGATATTGAAGAAGTATAAGAACTTCACGAGTGATAATTATAAGATCAATAAGGAACTTGAAGAGGTTATGCGTAAGTATGCAGGAGTATAAGTGGTAAAGGCGAGTGAAATCAGACAATAAAAGCAGAATATAGCATATAGGTATCCCTTTCAATATTATTTATAATAAACTTATAAAAAAATATTGGAGGGGATATATTATGATGCGAAGAAAGAAAAGACAGGGGTGGCGAATCAGTGCGGCTTTGCTGACCGCATGTCTGGGGCTGCAATACATGGCGCCATATACCGATTTGATTGTGCGGGCGGAAGAAGAATATCATAAGACGGTCTGCGATATCAAAAGTGATGATCCGGCACTGACAGCGAAATATCCGGAGATGATCCGCAAATGGTCAGACAGACTGACAGGGAATAGCATTACAAACACCTCAGATACAGATTACCAGAAGGCAATGAAGGCGCTATCTGATAATGCGGAAAAAATATGGAGTTCGATGATAAAAGTGGATGAAGGAAGTGAGAGAGCAACACTATGGGAAGGACTGAACCTCACGGTCAATTTTCAGCCAGGTAACAGCAACAGTGGGCTGACAGCAGATTTTGATGAGGCTTTTCAAAGAATTGAAAAAATGGCAACTGCGTATACGGCAAAAGGCAGCACATTATTTCGTAATGAAAACCTGAAAAAAGATATTATAGATGCGATGGATTGGATGTATGAGAATGTATACAATGAAAAATATGATGTGCAGAATAAACTGTACGGTAACTGGTGGCATTGGCAGATTGGTATGCCGCAGAAGCTTGCCAATATCACGATACTTATGTATGAAGAGTTGCCAGAGACGTTAATAGAGAAAGAGACTGCGACACTGAAGCAGTTCAATGAAGACCCGTCTTATGCCTGGAAGATATCCGGATGGGGAAAAATGGAGATGACCAGTGCCAATCTGATGGACACTGCACTTGTCTCGGCACTTCGCGGTGTACTGGCTGGTGATGCTCAGGGGCTCGAAATGGCAAACAGGGCAGTGAGTACTGTTTTGCCTTATGTGGAGAGCGGGGACGGTTTTTACAAAGATGGTTCCTGTATCCAGCATTCAGTTCTGGCTTATACCGGCGGGTATGGTGCTACCTTATTGAATGGTCTGGAGCAGATCATATTCGTGACAGATGATACACCGTTTGCGATTACTGATCCGAATATATCGAATGTGTATGAGTGGATATGGGAGGGATACCGTCCGTTGTTTGCTTACGGGGCCATGATGGATATGGTAGGCGGCCGGGGTATCGCACGTCCGTCCAGAAATGATCAAAGTGCAGGGCGCGGTGTGCTCATGCCGATGATTGAAATTGCCAGAACTGCCCCGGACAATCAGAGAGAAGAGATGCTTTCTTTTATAAAGGGACAGGTTGCAGCGGGGATATCTTACAGTGATAAATACTTTGATGGACTGACTGTGAATCAGATTGTTTCAATCAAGGAACTGATTTCCGATCAGAATATACCGGGTGACAGAGAAGCGGCTTATACGAAGGTGTATGGAGTGATGGATAAAATCGTTCATCATACAGAGAAGTTCTCGCTGGGAATCAGTATGTATTCAAGACGAACAGGCAGTTTTGAGTACGGCAATGGTGAGAATTTGAAAGGATGGCACATGTCAGATGGTGCATTATACCTGTATACCGGGGATCAGTCGCAATATGCGGAGGACTACTGGCCGACGGTAGATCCTCACCGGCTCGCAGGAATCACGACAGATCATACAGAAGGAACAATCCCGGCATCATGGACGCCGCATATCGGCTCAAAATCATGGGTAGGGGGAAGTTCACTCCACGGGCGTTATACTGCGGCCGGTATGGATTTTGAAGTTGAAAACAGCACCCTTAACGGAAAAAAATCATGGTTTACATTTGATGATGAAATCGTGGCGCTTGGAGCCGGGATTTCATCAGAAGAAGATAAAGAGACAGAAACAATTGTTGAGAACAGGAAAATCAGGGATGATGGAGCGAACAATTTGCTGATAGGCGGAAGACAGGTGACTGACAGTCAGACAGCAGAAGGTGTCAGATGGGCGCACCTGGAAGGAAATGCAGGGGACGCCGTTGGGTATTATTTCCCTGAGCCCACAGATGTTTCGGTCGTAAGAGAAGAGCGAAAAGGAAATTGGCGGGATATCAATACTGCGATTGCATCCGGTTCGGCAAATGACAGGACCATTACAAAGCAGTACGTGAGTCTGGCGGTCAACCATGGCAGCGCACCGTTAAATGAGCAGTATGCCTATGTTCTTGTACCAAATGTATCGGCGGAACAGATGGAGAGATACAGCACAGAGAAGCCGGTGGAAGTGCTGGTCAATACGGATAAGGTGCAGGCAGTTAAAAAAAGGCAGCTGGGTATGACTGGTATTAATTTCTGGGAGGCAGGAACGGTCGGAAAGATTACAGCGAAACAGCCGGTATCAGTTATCACAGCGGAAAATGGCAAAGTGCTGGATGTCGCGATTGCAGACCCAACGCAGGAGCGTGAAACAGTAACTGTCATAATAGAGGGGAACTATGAGATCCAGACAAAAGACCCTGCGGTCACGGTTCATACAGGTGAGAAGAGTACAGAGATTATCGTAGATACAACGAATGCGAGAGGTGCATCTTTTGAGGTGACTCTGACGGATGCAGTGAGATAGAGTAGTGTTATGCAGTAAGACGAAATGAAGAAAGTATGACCACCGGATAAGCTGGTGGCCATACCTGTAGAAAGTACGGTACAATCCGTTACTTTAAATAAGACGAATGTACATAAGCAGTCTTACCGTTGTACTGTATTTTGGAAAAGCTGCCGCTCGTGCCCTGTACCTTTACACTCGTTCCTTTTTTCAGCGTGCCCAGAATAGAGCCATTAGTTGAGGCGGAAGACCGTACATTCAGGTTAGCAGTTGTGGTTTTACTGGTGCCGCTGGATGAAGTGCTGCCACTCGTGCCACTGCCCGCACTGCCGGAAGTTTTTATATACTGGGCACTGGCATAACCAGTTGTTCCGTTAGCGAGTTTGACTTTATGCCATCCGTTAGAAGTACTCTGAATTGTCAGTGTACTTCCTTTTTTAGCACTCGCTACAATTTTGCCGCTGGTAGAGGCACTGCTACGGATGTTCAGGCTGGTTGCAGTGACGGTTCCGGTAGTACTGCTGCTTCCGGAAGTGGAACCCGATGAATTGCCGGAAGAAGTTTTCTCTGTTATATACTGCGCGCTGGCGTAACCAGTCGTTCCGTTGGAAAGTTTCACTCTGTGCCATCCACCCGAAGTGCTCAGAATGGTGAGCGAAGTTCCGTTTTTGACATTTGCAACGATTTTATGGCTGGTAGAAGTGCCGCTTCGAATATTCAGGGAAGTTGCCTTTACCGTGCCGGTCCGGGTGGCCGGGGTAGTAGTGCCGGGATTTCCGGAATTATTGTTGTTATTGCTTTCATCAGGAACGGAAGGTTTTACGCTGCCTGATCCGTTTTCATCAGGTGGCGGAGTTTCACCGGGCTCAGGAGTTTCACCAGGCTCGGGAGTTTCGCCGGGGTTGGGAGTCTCGCCAGACCCGGGAGTTTCTGTCCCTCCGGTTTCGGTGCTTTCGCCGTTCAGCCAGGTAGAGTATTTATCCCAGATGGTAGAACCTTCCTTGCCGAGAGCCCAGGAGCCTGAGCCTTTCAGGTTATATTTAGTGACAAGAAGCAGTTTTTCCTGAAGTGACTGGTCATTCTCGTACCAGATCGTATAGTTGCCAGGAGTCAGCTGAGTTCCCACAATTGTTGCAGCGGCATCTCCCTGCTTTACAGTGAAATCGAGTCGGGGAGATTTCTGGGCAGAATCATAGGTGACGGTTCCGTTATATGCAGTTCTGAGTTGTTCAATCTGTGTCAGGTCTACACCTGTACCAGCGAACTTACCATTATCACTCCAGACTCTTCCAAAAAAAGGAACGCCCAGAACAATTTTTTCAGAGGGTGCGTGTTTCAGCGCATATTTTATAGAATCTTCCGCGAAACTGATGCTTGCAACAGGTCCTGAGGGTCCACCCTGATAATGCTCATCATATGCCATGATCATCAGGTAGTCCGCATGTTTTGACAGTTCAGCATAGTCATAGGAACCATGCCATCCGGTCGTCCAGTTTTTAGGGTTGGCAGCTACGGCAACAGATACTTCCTTTTCGTCCGGAATTTTTTCGCGCAGCTGTTTCACGAAACCGGAATAGGCATTACGTTCATTATGTGTTGTATTCTCAATATCTACATGTATTCCATCCAGGTTGTATTCTTCCACATATGCGGCAATCTGAGTAGACCATTTATCGGTATCCTGCAGAAAAGCGATACCGGCCGTACGGTTCCAGTGATTGCTGAGAAACGGAACTACTTTAATATCTGAAGCGTGCATCGCATCGACAAAGCCTGAATTGATACCCGTTACTTCCAGCTGACCGGAAGCGTTGATATTAAAAAAGTTCGGTGAGACGGTATGCAGTGAGTTTTGCGTATTCTGCACATAATCGATCTGTTGCGCGGCAGTTCCTGTGTAGAGATAGGACATGTTAAATTTACCGGAGGCAGCCACGGCTCCGATGAAATTAGACCAGGCAATCGTTGTAACTAATGTACCTGCTATCAGGATCTTTATACTTGCGACTTTTACTTGTTTCGCATGTTTTCGGATTTCTTCCGCCAGATTCTTTTTATCCTCGGGTTCTTTTCGGGAAAAGAAGTCCAGTGAAAATTCACCGTCGATATTCTGAAATTCGACAAGGATATCACAGGTTCCATCTGCTTTCCGCTCGAGTTTGATGTTGTAATTCATAAAATCCTCCGTTTATCTTTTTGTTTAGTATGGGCAGAAATGATTGTTTTTATCTTGTTTACGCATCCGGAAAAAATTGGTATAATTTAAATATGCACAGAATGCAGTCTTATCGATTATATTGCCAGGAAAACTAAAAACCAGCGCAAGTGTATAAGGCATACCTGAATAAAAAACACACAATACAGGCTCCTCCTGCATACTTTATATATAGAAGGAAAATCCCGTTCTATATATGGGATATGTGAGAGGAGTTTTTCCATTGGCAATTAAAATCATGATGGATGCCGGCCACGGCGGAACTGATCCGGGGGCGGTATATGAAGGAAGGCAGGAGAAAGATGATGCGCTGCGCCTGATGTTGGCGGTTGGGGAATTACTGCAGAATAAAGGGTATGATGTGGATTACACGAGAGTAACAGATATTTATGATGCACCGTATCAGAAGGCGAGAAAGGCAAATATAGCAGAGGCGGACTATTTTGTATCTATTCACAGGAATTCATTTCCGACACCAAATGCAGCATCCGGTGTGGAGACTCTGATTTATGATGCGTCCGGTGTGAAGCTTGAGATGGCAGAAAATGTGAATAACAATCTGGTATCGCTCGGATTCCGGGATCTTGGTGTGAAAGAACGGCCAAACCTGGTTGTACTGAACAGCACAGATATGCCGTCTATTCTGGTGGAAGCGGGATTTATCAATTCAGATGAAGATAATAGGCTGTTCGATGAGAAGTTCGATGAGATTGCTCTGGCGATTGCCGATGGTGTGAGTGATACGATAGCAATCGCGCGTGAACCGGAACGTACTTATTACCGGGTACAGGTTGGCCTGTACCGGAACCGTGAATATGCGGATAATCTGTTGAATGAACTGCTGGCAGCCGGATATCCGGCATTTCTGAGCTATGATAACGGATTGTATAAGGTTGAGGCGGGGGCATTCACGAATCTTCAGAATGCGATCCGGATGGAACAGAGGCTTCGCAGTTCCGGTTATAATACAGTGATAGTAACAGCCTGAATGATCAGAATGTTAGTAATATATGGAAGTGACAGAGCGGGATACTTGTGAAAGTGTCCCGTTCTTCTATGAACCTCAGTAGGAGTGGGCGCAAAAACGTTTTTGTTTATTCTTGAAATTAGACACATAAAATGTTATGCTATAGATAAAAGTATCGGGGAAAGGTTTGGGATAAGCATATGGGTAAAGCAGAATATATGCGGGGAACGGATGAAGATATGCAGGATATTGTTGATCTTGCAGATCTTGTATTCGGTAAACTGGAGGAGCCACATGATTTCAGGGCGATGCTGCCTAAGTTGTACGGAACACACAGGCAGACACAGGATATGCATTTCCTCGCAAAAGAGGACGGGAAGCTCGTGGCTCTTGTCTGTCTGATGCCTGGAACGATCAGGGCGTTTGGAGAGTCATTTTCTTATTGCAGCATTGGAACGGTATGTGTACACAATGCTTACAGAGGGAAAGGGCACATGAAGGTGCTGATGGATATGGCCCTGAAAGAGATGGAAGCACAGGGCTTTATGCTGAGTGCACTTGGCGGCTGGAGGCAGCGGTATGAATATTTTGGTTTTCTGCCGGCGGGTATATGTCCCGAATATTATACAGAAAAGCATAATCTGGAGCACTATTTGCACAATGACGATACATATGATATAAAACTAATAGAGATTGAGCGGGACCATGGGGAAGAACTGGGCAAAGCACATGAATTATACAGACAGCAGGATTACCATTGTGATTATTCAGCAGAAGCGTTTTATGACAGGCTCTGCTCCTGGTTTCTTACTCCATACAGTATATATGAAGGCGATACCTATATCGGCTACGGGGTGTTAAATGGAAAAGACGGGAATGTGCAGGAGATGCTTCTGATGGATGACAAGTATGTTCCGCATGTCTACAGGGCTGTTATGGAGAGGTTTGGAACAGATTCGGTGAGAGCTGTTATTCCATTCTGGCAGGAGAAGGCGGCAGGACAGGCCGCATCTTTCTGTGAGGAATTCCGTATCGGCTGGGATAACCGTTACCGTATCATGAATTATGTGGATACAATCCGGATTTTTATAAAGCTGAAAGCAGGGTGGCAGAAACTGATGGCCGGGAAATTCGTTATCGGAATAACCGGAAGAAAGAATATATGTATAGAAGTGAGCGGCGACGATATAGAAGTATATGAGACGGAAGAAATAGCACATACAGTTATGAGTGAAAAGGAAGCGGTTTCGCTGCTTTTTGCAGATACGGCAATACAACTTGATAAGAAAATAAAGGAACGGGTTCCGGAATGTGCATGGCAGTGGCTGCCATTGCCGCTCAGAGTACCGGGGCTGGATCTTTGTTAGAATGATTGACAGGGGATGAGGATAAGATGAAGAGGACGAGCATAAAGGATGTAGCGACAAAAGCAGGAGTATCCATAACGACGGTATCCAGAGCTTTGAACGGATATTCAGATGTTAGTGAGGCTACGAGAGCGCGGATCATGGAGGTAGCCAGGGAACTGAACTATGCACCGGATGTGAATGCGAGGGCACTCGGAGGAATGTCTGAGACTACAATCGGATTGATTGTATCGGACCTGCAGCATTCAGATTACAGTAATATGGCTTTCGGTGTGATCAGTGGTGTTTACCATGCGTGTGTAGAGAACGGATGCGAGTTCATTTTACTCGCAACCGATGTGGCAAGACAGGGCAAGCAGAACTTTCTTCAGTTGTGCCGCAAGAAGAATCTGGATGGAATCGTGGCGATGGGGCTGAGAACGGATGATGTATATTACAAGGAAGTGCTGAAAGGATATCTCCCTTGTGCGCTGATCGATATCAACAAAATGGGTAAGAATCTGTGCAATATATCGGTAGACAATATCAGAGCATCCAAGGAAGCTGTACAGCACCTGCTCGCGCTGGGACACAAGCATATAGGAATGATCAATGGTGAGAAAGTGGCAGATGTATCGAAGGAACGCTACAGCGGATATGCGTCAGCGCTTCTGGATGCGGATATGGTGCTGAATCCGGACTATGTTATTTACAGTGATTTTAAGGAGGAGGTTGCCAGAGAAGAGGTGAAGGAGCTCCTGAAAAACAATCCGGAGATAACGGCTGTTTTTTGCGCCAGCGATTTGATGGCAATCGGTGCAATACAGGGGATTGAGGAGATGGGCCTTCGTGTGCCGGAAGATATATCAGTGGTCGGGTTCGATGATATTCCGGTTGCAAGGTATGTCGGGAATGGGCTGACAACTATAAAGCAGGATCCGTATATTATGGGAAATATGGCGGGTAAAATAGCATATCAGATGGTTATGAAGGAGAAGGTGCCGTTCCAGATGCAGGCACCATATGAATTAGTTGAGCGCGGATCAACAGGTCCGTTGAAAAAATAAAAACTAACGAAAAAAGTACTAAAATTTGCTTGTTATTTTTAGTGCTTTTTTTGTATTTACAAACAGGATTGCGTATGCTATAGTGATAATACAAAAACGTTTTGGGATATGTTATACCAGTTGGAAGGAAGCAGATAATATGAGAGTTGGAAAAGGAATTTTGAGAATATTATGTGCATGTATCGATGTGATCATCGTAATGATTCCTATACAGTTCATCATGATGGGCGTATTCGGAGTGTCGCAGAGGCAGGCGGATTTACTGTTCAAATTTTTGTTTGCAGTGTACGGTGTATTGTTTCTGGAGTACATGAATGGAAGGACGATTGGAAAACTGTTTGGCAGGCTTGTCGTAGTGGATCATGATACAGACGCGGACAAGAAAAGCATGTTGTATCTGGGGCTGCGTGAACTGGCTAAGAGCCTGTATTTCATTCCGTATATCGGCTGGGCTGTCTGTGCGGTAAGCATTGGAATGCTGTTCTTCAAAGGAAGAAGCCTGCATGATTATATCGGTGGTACGAAAGTGCTGACTGCATTAGAGGCAGAGCGGTTCAGAGAGGAACAGGAGCAGCAGTCAGTTTAAGAGAAAGAAGCAGAAAGGCGGATATAGTGATGACAGAATTTGAACAGAATCTGGCAGACAGCAATCCGGTGCTGACTTCTATCAGCCCGCTTATGCTGCTGGTATGTTTTGCAGTTATTGCAGCAATTGCATTTATCAGTGCAAGGGCTTACCGGAATACGAATGACTTTAAGAAAAGTGCAGTAATGTATGCGGTTCTGGCTGTTGCAGCCAGTGGTGTTTACTATATAATCGGGATTCCCGGAATTATCATTGCAGGATATTTTATATGTGGTTTTATTTTTACAGCACTTATTTCGAATCATTATTTTTACTCTTAAGATGGAGATCTTCTGACAATAAAAGTTCGCGCAGCAGCGCGAATATATTTTTAACGCAACTAAAAACGTTTTGGATAATAAATTTGGAGGTTACTGGATGAGGACAAATATGGATTACTCAAAAGCAGAGCAGTGGATTCTTGGCGAAAAAGCTTTTGACAGCAGCAGCCTTGGGAAATGTGAAGCAGTCATGTGCCTGGGTAATGGTTATATGGGGATGAGAAGTGCAACAGAAGAGCGCTATCTCCATGAGAAAAGGAATTTTTTTATTGCGGGGACATTTAATCAATTTGATGAAAATGAAGTGACAGAACTGCCGAATGCAGCGGATCTGATTGGCATGGAGTTTAAAGTCAACGGACACAGGTTTGATCTGGAAAAGGGAGAAGTCAGGGAGTATTACCGTCAGCTGAATCTCAAGACAGGTGAGCTGACCCGGACAGTATACTGGGTTTCGCCGGCAGGGGATGAAGTTGAAGTGGAATTCAAACGAATTGTATCAATGCATCGCTTACATATCCTGGCGCAGATGGTTACGTGGAAACCTCTGAACTGTGATATAGAGCTTGAAGTGACTGCAGGAATTGACGGACAGCTGACGAACAGCGGTTCGCAGCATTTCAGCGAAGGGCAGAAGAGGCTGTATGATAAGACATTTATGCAGTATCTGGCAAAAACATCAGAGACAGGCATTGATTTCGTGTTCAATACAGGTTTGAAATTCTACAATGGCGCGGATAAACCAGAAGTGCAGTCCAAGATTATTATGGAAAGAAGGCAGATACTGTCGGAGTATAAGCTGAAGGCGGCACAGGGCAAGACTTCGACGATAGAGAAGATTTCGAATGCCCATACATCACGGGATAAAGAGAAAGAAGGCATGACGCTGGATATGATCCGTGAAATCGCACTAGATGATGTGAAAAAGGCTTATGAACTGGGATATAAATATCTGGCTGCAGAGAGTGCAGAAGAATGGGAGAATCTCGTATGGAATACGACCCCTGTTCATATCACTACAAAAGAAAGCAGAGACCAGCTGGCAGTGAGATTTGCACAGTATCATTTATATGTGATGACACCAAGGCATGATAACCGGATGCATGTAGGTGCAAAAGGGCTGAGCGGTGAAGGATATAAAGGGCATACTTTCTGGGATACGGATATTTTTGTGCTTCCTTACTTTACCTACACAGCTCCGGATATAGCACGGACACTGGAGGAATACAGGTATCTGTCTCTTCCCGGTGCACATGAAAAAGCAAAAGAAAACGGCTATGAAGGCGCGATGTTCCCGTGGGAATCCGCGTGGCTGGATGATGGCGAGGTGACTCCGGTATGGGGGGCAGCGGATATCATAACCGGTCTTCCGACGAAGATATGGTCGGGATTTAAAGAGCAGCATATATCATCAGATGTTGTATACGGAGTATGGCAGTACTATATGATGACTGGTGATCAGGAATTTATGGACAGCTGCGGATATGAGCTGATGCTGGATACGGCTAAATTCTGGAGTTCCAGGCTTGAATGGGATGAGAGTGACCAGATGTATCACATCAATGATGTAGTAGGACCTGATGAATATAAAGAGCGTATAGATGATAATGCATTCACGAATTATATGGCGCATTGGAATATCCGCAAGGCGATGGAATATTACCGGGAGCTGAAATCTGATAAATCTGAGATTTTCGACCGGCTGAATGAGAAGCTTGATCTTGACCATGCCTATACACAATGGCAGGAGCGTCTGGATAAGATATATCTGCCGCAGCCGAGAGAGGAAGATCTGGTGCTTCCGCAGAACAAGACATATCTCGGTCTGGATGAAATAGATTTAACGAAATATAAAAATCAGGAGAAAATAGGTTCGTTGTTTGATGATTATAATCTGGAACAGGTGAACCAGATGCAGATCACCAAGCAGGCCGATGTCATGATTTTATTTTTCCTGATGGAGGATATGTTCTCACTCGATGTAAAGAAGGCCAATTGGGAATATTATGAGCCGAGAACGCTGCATGACTCATCACTGTCACTATCTACACACAGCGTGCTGGCAAGTGATATGGGAGAAAAAGAACTGGCGTATTCGCTCTTCAGGAGAGCCTGCAACATAGATATGGGAGAGAACATGAAATCGTCTGACCCGGGTATCCATGCGGCATCGATTGCAGGGATATGGCAGTCTGCTGTCTACGGTTTCGGCGGTGTCAGAATGCTGAATGGAGAACTTCGTATTAATCCAAATCTGCCGGATGCATGGGAAGCATTTGAGTTTACGCTGATGTGGAAGGGGCAGAAACTTCAGGTGCGTGTAGATCAACAGTCGCTTTCAGTAGAAAATATGTCGAAAGAATCAGCGGTTGAAATAGAATTGTTGGGCAATAAGTACACGATTTTGGATAAACAGATAATTAAGTTATAATATTTTTTATATTACACTTGATTTCCAAAACGTTTTCATGTATAATATGAACTACCAAAACGTTTGTGAAACAATTTATAAAGGAGGAACTGTATAAGAGTTAGGAAAGGTATACATTTTTGAACGCAGCCGAAAGAAGAAAAAAGTACAAAAAAATAGTTAGTTCTAAACAAACTAACTGAGAGATTTAGCGTAATATGTATCATTATTTACGAAGGGGATGGTTGTTCAAAAAGGTATACTTTTAGAAAAATGAAAAAGTAAACTATGTAGCAAAGCAAAAACAGGAGGAAAGAAGATGAAATTAAGAAAATTATTAGCATGTGTACTTGTAGTTATGATGATGGTGACAGCTTTGGCTGCCTGCGGAAGCAAAGATGATTCCAAAGAGGGCAAAGGCTCGGATAGCACAACAGAAAACAGTGGAAAAGATGATGACAGCAATGATTCAACAGACTATTCCGGCAAGAAACTTACAGTTGGTATATGGGGCGGTAATGATGCTGAGGAAGCTGCAATCAATAAAGTAAAAGATGACTTTGAAGCTCTGACAGGTGCATCTGTAGAATTTAAAGTATACACAGATTATAATACACAGCTGCAGGCTGATTTTATCGGACAGACAGCTCCGGATGTATTCTATGTAGATGGTGCAATGTTTGCATTTTACAGCAGTCTGGAAGTGATGGAAGTGCTTGATCCGGCTGAAATGGGAACAGATGCATATTACGAGAACCTTCTCGGTGCATTCACAACAGACGGCGGAGATATCTTATGTATACCGAAAGACGTTTCCACACTGGCTACATATTATAACACAGATATGCTGGAAGCAGTTGGGATGACAGGTGATGACATTCCGGAAGCTTTAGAAGAATATCCTGCATTCCTCACAGACCTTCAGGCTAAATTAGATGAAGAGTACGGCGCTGGTCAGGTAACAGCAATGTCTTACAATCATGACCTGTCTCGTATGCTTCACCTTCTTGAAAGAGACGGAGCTTCTATTGCAAATGACGATGACAGCGCTAACTTAAGCGATGCAGCAGTACTGGATAATTTCAAAATCATTATGGAACTGGTTGACACAGGTGCATATAAGACTCCGAGTGAAGTCGGACTTGGATGGAACGGAGAAGCATTCGGGGCAGAGAAGATTGCAATCATGGAAGAAGGAAACTGGGTGTATAAGACACTGGTAGATGATTTCAGCGATGTGAATTTTGGAGTAAAAGATATGCCTTCCTATAACGGAGAAAAAAGTTCTATGTCCTTTACTGTAGGGTATGGTGTTTATGCCGGATCAGATGAGAAAGAGCTGGCAAAAGAGTGGATCAGATACGCAACAGGTGTTGAAGGCATGACAACATGGTGTTCCGGAGCAGGATGTCTTCCTTCCAGAGACGATGTAGCAGAGAATATGGATGTACGCAGTGACGATGTATGGGCAACACATCTGGATCAGCAGGCATATGCAAAACCATGGCAGGCAGGAATCAACATCGACACAATCAACAGCAATTTCCAGAACTTCTTCCCTGGCGCGACCAAAGGAGAGACAACAATTGCTGAAGCTATGGAGAAAGCAGACAGTCAGGCAAACAGTGAGATAGGTAACGCTCAGTAGTGTTTTTTAATAAAGGGACTATTACAGTGATAGTCCCTTTTCCATTGCAACGGAGAAAAGAATACGTTCGTTCAATTTTCCGATACAATAGTTGATGATAGGATTTCGCAATATATTTCTTTATGAAGGATAGGAGAAAGCATTATGAGTAATTCAGCTATAGCAAAAACACCCAAATATAAGTATACGAAAAGGGACAGACAGGAGCATAAACAGGGATATCTGTTTTTGACCCCGGCGGTGATTGTAACTTCAATTTTTATCGGGCTGGCGGTACTGTTTGTTATATATCTTTCGTTTCACAAAGTAAACCTGTTTACAGGTACTTATGAATTTGTCGGTATTGATAATTATAAGCGTCTGTTTACAGATGAAATCGCCAGAATCGGTTTGAAGAACACACTGATGTTCTCTGCGGTGGTGGTACCGATACAGACATTTCTTGCACTTGTAATTGCAGCAGTGTTGAACAGCAGCGTAAAAGGAAAGTACATATTCAGAACGGTATACTTTCTGCCTACACTGACGTCCAGTTCTGCACTGACTATGATTTTTATGTTTATGTTTAACATGAATGGGCCCATTAACTCTGCGCTGTTAAGCATGGGAGTGCTGGATCAGGGAATCAACTATCTTGAAGATCCTGCATTTGCCTTAAAGGTTATTATGCTTATGAATATATGGTCTACCATACCGATGTATATGACGATGTATCTGGCAAGCCTCCAGGATATGCCGGGTTCTATGTTCGAAGCAGCAAGTATCGATGGTGCAGGACCGGTGAAAACATTCTTTTCCATGACAGTGCCTTACCTGAGGCCTATAACGACATATGTTCTGCTGACCAGTATTATCGGAACACTGCAGATGTTCGATCAGGCGTATATTTTCTCTAATGGTTCCGGAGGTCCGGAGAATTCGACATTGACTGTGACGCTTATGGTTTACCGGTATGCGTTTGGTTCACAGAATGCAATGGGATATGCAGCGACACTTGCTATTGTACTGGCGGCAATTATCATGATTGTATCCAGAATAGCAGAGAAACTGAACGCTGCGGATAAGGATTAATGGGGGGAGAGCGCAATGGTAAAGAAAAAAACTAGTATAGGATTGGTGTTCCTTTATATCATATTAATAACAGCAGCATTTTGTACAGTGTATCCGTTTCTGTGGATGGTATCGGCGTCTTTTAAACCGCTCAAAGAGATTGTAGGCGGCCAGATGTCATTGATTACCTCTAATATGTCCTTAGATAATTATCAGTATATTTTCGGACGCTCTTCACTGTTTTCAAGATGGTTTTTGAACTCTTTTTTGATTGCTGTGATTGGAACAACTATCAATGTGTTTGTTAACACAATGGCAGGTTATTCGCTTTCCAGGCTTCATTTTCCGGGACGGGATAAGATATATTATACATTCCTTGCGATGATGATGGTACCGGGACAGGTTCTGCTCATACCCAACTACCTGATTATGCAGAAATTTGGAATGCTGGACAGTTTCTCTGCACTGATCTTACCTTCAGCAGCGAATATAGGGAATATATTCCTGATGAGACAGTTCTTTATGAATTTTCCGAGTGATGTGGAAGAGGCGGCCAGTATTGATGGATTGAGCCGTTATGGCAGGTTTTTCCGGATCTGTATGCCGCTTGCAAGACCGACAATAGCAACACAGGCGATTTTTGTATTCATGGGCTTCTGGAATGAGTTTACGAAACCGATGTTTTATATCAAGACACCTTCGAAATATACATTGACACTCGGTCTGCAGACATTCCAGTCGCAGAACGCAGGAACGATGTGGAATCAGGTTATGGCAGCCGCATGCATATCGGTATTGCCGATCATAGTTATATATTTAATATTTAATAAATACTTCTTAGTAGGACTCAGAATGGATGGTGAGAAATAAATTGTTAAAAGCAGTACTATTTGATCTGGACGGAGTTATTACAGACTCAGCCCACTATCATTACCTGGCATGGAAAGAACTGGCCGATGAACTGGGTATTGATTTCGATGAAGAATACAATGAGAAATTAAAAGGCGTGTCCAGAATGGCGAGTCTGGAGCTGATCCTGGAAAACGGAGACGCACAGGACAAATACACAGAAGAAGAAAAAGAACAGTTTGCGGATAAGAAAAATGAGAATTACAAAAAGCTCATTGAGCAGATTGTACCGGAAGAGATTCTGCCGGGAATCAAGGAATTCCTGATCGAACTGAAAGATCATGATATCCGCACGATTGTGGCATCAGCCAGCCGGAATGCGACGTTTATTATCAATAAACTGAAGCTTGGCGGATATTTTGATCACATTGTGGATGCCGGCATTATTGAACATGCGAAACCGGCACCGGATGTATTTCTGGCAGGAGCTTATGTGGCAGGAGCTGCTCCGAGCGAATGCGTAGGTATTGAGGATGCGAAAGCAGGCGTAAAAGCGATTCAGTGCGCAGGCATGAAAGCTGTTGGGGTAGGTACAGAGAGCCAGATGAAGGAAGCGGATATGATCCTTGGCAGCACGAGAGAACTGAGTCTTGCAAGAATCAGAGAACAGTTTCAGATGTAAATATGCAGATGCCCGAATACAAACATATGTTTGTGTTTGGGCGTCTTTTGTGTTATACTGTTTATTATGAAAATAACAGAGAAAATTATTGAAACCAAAGATTATGTAACAAAATCGAATCTGCCTGCCAGTGACTATGTAATCAATCCGTATATCGGGTGTCCTCACAGCTGCAAATACTGCTATGCGTGCTTTATGAAGCGTTTTACAAAGCATGATGAAGAGTGGGGAACTTTTATTGATATCAAGCATTCTGAAAAGCCTGTCAGTAAGAAGAAACTTCAGGGGAAATCGGTGTTTATGTCATCGGTCACGGACTGCTATAATGAATTTGAGAAAAAACACGGTATTACGAGAGGGATACTGGAGCAGTTGACGGATATAGAGTGTGAACTGACGATTTCTACGAAATCAGATTTAATCCTGCGCGATATCGAGCTGTTGAAAAAGTGCAGAAACCTCAAAGTGTCAGTATCCATCAATACGCTGGATGAAAGCTTCAGAAAAGATATGGACAGAGCCAGCAGTATTGAGGAGAGATTTGATGCTCTTCGTATATTACATGAGCGAGGCATACACACCGTTTTATTCATGTCACCGATATTCCCCGGAGTAACAGACTTTCGTGAAATCATAGAAGCGAGTCGTTCTTTTGTGGATGAGTACTGGTTTGAAAATCTCAACCTACGTGGGAGCTATAAGGGGACTATCTTAAGTTATATTAATGAGAAATATCCGCAGTATACGGAGGTGTATGACGATATATACAGGAAAAAGAATCGGGACTACTGGCGCGTACTGGCGATCGAGATTGAAGAATATTGCCGGGAACATGGTGTAACGTATTCCAATTTCTTTTATCATGAGCAGCTTGTGAAAGAAAAGCTGTCCCGAAATTGATTTTTAGTCATAGAGTACAAAACGACCGCTTAGCGGTCGTTTTGAAATACCGGGTCAGCGGGATGGCCGCCGGCTATTTTCTGCATACCGCGCTGAACCGAGTCTCTGGAGTTCTTCCAGTCTTCGTCCTTGTAGCGGTAATCATATTTCTTGATGAACCAGTCCAGGTCATCTTCTACCCGCTTCATATTATCTTCCATCAGCGTCTGAATCATCTGATAGAATTCTTTCTGCTGTTTTTCATTCAGATGCAGCGGAGCCTGCTCCAGCAGGTCTTTAAAATGAGGGAGGCAGATTCCGTTTGAATTCCTTACCAGTTCGGTAAACTCATCGTTTGTTTTTATCAATTCGAAAAAGGTATCGACATACCGGGGATAAGTCTGGCGGAAATGATTGCACACGTAGCATGATTTTTCGCGTTCGTTCAGCCAGTTTGCCGCCGGGACCTGATAGCCGGAAGTCTCAGGCGTACTCTTTTTGAGTTTTTTCAGCAAAGGTGTTTTCGCGGGCGAGGTGCTTTTAAGTTTCTCGTGGAGTTCCCTGTTCAGTTTAGTCATATAGGTATGCAGCATCATGGCATTGCCGAGCTGATTGCCGTAGTCGAACATCATCTTGTAGTGATGTCTGCAGAATCCAATCTTATCAGTTTCCTCACGGATATCATCTTCCATATAGGCGGAACCAAGGATAAATGATATCGCCCGCTGTTCTGCGTCCCGTTCCAGAAAACAGAAAGGACACTCGTCTCCTGATTTGAAGGCGTCGGTCAGCGGAATGGTGTACAGTTTTTCTTTCATATTGATTTCCTCGTCTTTCTCCTGCCGGGCATTATCCCGGTTCAGGCATGAATGTAATGGATATTCTCTCTGTCAATATATGCCTGTTCATCTTCGGTCAGCAGTCTGTCCGTGATCAGGTAATCAGCCTGAGAAAGCGGAGCGACTGTATAGATAGCGGTCTGTTCGAACTTGCTGTTATCAATCATCAGGATCACTTCCTGGGCAGCGTTCAAAGCGCTCTTCTGGAAGTCGACATCTGCATCATAGTAGCCGGTCAGAATGAATTGTCTGCTCAGCGCAGCGCCGCTTAAGAAAGCTTTGCTGACGTGGAAATCACTCAGCATCCGGGCTGTCTGGGGACCGAGTACTGAATACTGTTCAGGGTTGATCCAGCCGCCGAGGAAAAACATCCGCCGGCATTTCGTTCCCCGGTCAAACAGTGAGGCAATCGAGAAAGAATTCGTGATCACAACAAGTGTTTCCAGCAGATCGGGATCTTTGATGAGCACCCGGGCCAGTTCCAGGTTCGTTGTGCAGCTCTCGAGAAGAATCGTGTCCCCCACTTCGATAAGTCCTGATGCAGCTTTCGCAATTTCACGTTTCTGAGCGGCATTTTTTGCAGCCCGCAAATCGAACGGGATTTCAGCAGTAGTCCCATGGGCGAGCGCCACTCCGCCGTGTACTTTGATGATGTGTCCTTCGTCAGAGAGGGCATCCAGATCTTTACGCATAGTTTCATTAGATACATTAGTGGCTTTCGCCAGCTGCTGGGTCGAACTGATCGGAATCTCTGAAAGGATAGACAGGATTTTTTTTCTTCGTTTATCGAGTTTACTTTCCATATAATACCTCATCCATCATTTATTTGCGCGAATGTGTACCGCGCATGGTTCACATATAAGAATTTTAACATTGGAAAATTCCAATGTCAAATATTACAGGTGGTAAATATGCCAGTTTTTGCCTTGTAAAATTGGAGAAATGTAACAAAAAACAAGTATTTTCATCATTTGAATTGACGAGAAAAGTCGAACATGATATATTACAATAAAGAGTTGGAAAAAACCAATTAATAAAAAACTAAAATGGAAAAAACCAATAATAAATAAAAGGAGGCAATCAGGTGGAAAGTCCGAAACCATATTTATTTACAGACAATAACCCATATACGATAGACGATTATACGAGGGCCGTCCGGAGGTTGGAAAAACCCAAGGGAAAGATCGATGTAGTGCTGGATACGGATATGTTCAATGAGGTGGATGATCAGTTTGCGCTGGCATATCTGCTGCAATCAGGGGACAGGGTCAATTTGAAAGCGATATGTGCGGCACCTTTTTACAATCACCATTCGGAAGGGCCGGCCGATGGGATGCAGAAAAGTTATGAGGAGGTATTCCGCATACTGAAGATGCTGAAGCGGGAAGAGCATGCGGATGAAGTATATAAAGGATCAGAGGAATTTCTTGAATCTGCGGATAAACCAATCGATTCTCCGGCGGCGAGAGCGCTGATCCGTATATCAGAGGGATATGATGAGGAGAATCCGTTGTACATTGTGGGAATAGCTGCATCCACGAATATTGCGTCGGCGCTGCTCATGTGTCCGGAGATGAAAGACCGGGTGTTTATTGTATGGCTTGGAGGGATGGGGTTTGACTGGCATGACAACAAGTCTTTCAATGCCGGACAGGATGTTGCGGCAGCCAGGGTATTGCTGGGGAGCGGAGCACCGCTCGTGCTTCTTCCCGGGAGAGGTGTACTGGATCATTTTTCGACAACGGGACCGGAACTGGAATACTGGCTCAGGGATAAGAATGAGTTCTGTAATTATATTATAGACAAAACAGCAAGAGAGGTAACACTCTGTAATGGTGAGAAGTGCTGGAGCAGACCAATCTCGGATGTTGCTGCAGTCGCATGGCTTCTGGATGATGATTTCATGCTGGACCGTCTGGAACACAGTCCTGTTATGGAAGATAATATGAAGCGGGTAGAAGATGACCTGGACTGGTTCATCAAGAAATATGATTACCGCTACAAGGACGAAGACTGGAAGAACTCCAGAG
>Ga0181467_100048_pt1 | contig 46589 bp, 50 predicted proteins | sample InSIn5gowninarea_2_FD_119079 | JGI IMG/M metagenome (GOLD analysis project Ga0181467, IMG submission 119079) | Clean room microbial communities from NASA Spacecraft Assembly Facility at Jet Propulsion Laboratory, Pasadena, California, USA -... ... | reverse complement strand
TGCTGTGTGCAAAACTCCAGAACAAAATCAAAAGGCGCGTTACAGTGCATGAGGGTCTAACCCCAAATCGTGAATCGTCGTGTTGTGACATCCGAATCCCTTTCGTCTTCCACCCTTTGTCATCATCAGGACCAAGCACATTCTTATGCGAGGAAAGCAGCAACGGCGGCAACACCGGCAATCATACCACCGGCAACCTTGATGTTGGTAGCAGCACCGGTGTACGAGGCGACACCAGTGGTGGTGGGGTAGACCCACTTGCCGGTACCAGTGGCAGCACCGGTAGCACCACCAGTAGCGACGCTCATGCCAGAAGCAGAGAGCATGGAAGCAGACATGGACGCCTTGCTAGCGGAAGCAGAGGCGCTGGAGGCAGAAGCAGAGGCGCTGGAGGCGGAGGCAGAGGCGCTAGAAGCGGAAGCAGCGGCGCTGGAGGCAGAGGCAGAAAGGCTGGAAGCAGAGGCAGAGGCCACAGCGTTGGAGGCAGTGGCAGAGGCGTTGGAGGCAGAGGCAGAGACGCTGGAGGCAGAGGCGGAAGCGCTTGAAGCAGAGGCGGAAGCGCTTGAGGCAGAGGCGGAAGCGCTGGAGGCAGAAACGGAGGCCTGGCTGGCAGAGACGGAAGCAACGCTGGCAGAGGACAGAATGCTGGAGATGCTGGAGAGGGTAGCGTTACCACCGTTTGCTGCAGCGGGAGTGACGGTGGCCTGGCACTTAGCCTCAGTGCAAGTAACGGTAGCGGTGTTGGTGAGGGTGTTGGTGAGGGTGTTGGTAAGGGTGTTGGTGGAGGTAGAAGAGCCGTTGGTGGAGGCTCCGGTGGTCTGGCACTTAGCCAAAGTGCAGGTGACAGTGGCGGTGTTGGTGTTGGTCAGGGTGACTGGGCCTGCAGTGGAAGCACCGGTGGAAGTTCCGTTGGTAGCTCCGCTGGCAGCTGCGGTGGACTGGCACTTAGCCTCAGTGCAGGTAACGGTGGCAGTGGCGGTGTTAGTCAGGGTGACTGCGCCACCAGTGCCAGTGCTGGAGCTGTTGGGGCAAGGCAGGGTCGTGGTGTATGTGACCTGGTCAATGACGGTGGTCACAACAGTGGAAGAGGAACCGCTGGAGGTGGCAGAGTTGGAGACGGCACCAGCAGTGGCACTTGTAGTCACAGTGGAGCTGGTGCAGCTGGTGCTGGAGCTGGCAGTGTTGGAGGCGGCAGCAGCGGTGACAGTTGAAGTCGAGGTGGTGCTGGTGCAGCTGGTAGAGCTGGAGCTTGAGGTTGAGGTGCTGGTGCTGGAGGCAGCGGCGACGATGCTGCCAGACTGGTAGCTGGACTGAGCAGTGGCGTAGGCAGCAAAGGCCGCAACGAGGAAGGTCTTGGAGTACATTCTTGTTATTGGTGTTTGTTTGGTGGTTGTTTGGGTTTTGGAAAAGTGGATTAGAAGATTAGAGAGTTAGTAAGAGCTGTTTGTTTGAAACGAGTGTGTTGGTAAAGAGTGACTGTAAAAGAGTGTGGCTGAAAAGCTAGGCTGTTGTTGTGATGATTGGAAGTTGAGCTGGATGATGAGGAAAGAAGCTAAGAGGTCCTGCAGCTCAGGTTTATATATCCAAGTTTGTCATTCATGACCCGCTGTGTTGTTTACCTTTCACTATACCATTTGGCAGTGAAATATCACCGTAAGACAATTCCAGGATGTGATTTCCATCGTGCTCCACTGAGTCACCTTGCTCTGAATAATCGTGCCAAGCTGAATATGCAGTACGCATTTCGTAGACTTAACTTCCATATCATTTTGACCACAAGCTGTCATCCAACCATGCTACTGATTGGCTGCGTCTTACATGTCGTGCATACAACAATCCGTTAACGACACCAACCTGCATAGTGATACGATGCTCGGGAGATATAAGCACGAATGAGAGGGGAATAACACGATCCACCTTCTCCTTAGCCCATATAGCCTCGAACTATTGCTCGCAGCACGAACATGACTAGTTCGGCGAGCGTTTCCGTTTGTTTACTTTCCCTACACGTCCGAAGCACCAGACGTCGATGGGGGGGACGTTGAGGAAAGCTCTGTGCTTCGCGTAGACTTGGGAAAGCAGTTAGAGGTCTAAAAGCTCCGACCCGCGATTTTAATTGTACTACAATGTGACGACAATCGTCACTTTTACTTGTTTCTCCTCCTAGCAACACTACTCTGTGCTACTATTTCGGGGCAAGGTCACATTGAGATGTTATTCTGACGATGAATTGAAGCACTGCAATTTTGTGCTCGTGATCAAAATCAACAAGGAGAAGAATGGCAAGGTGGCGCAAAGAAGAATGAAGCTTAACGTGATGTGGTGGAGTAGACGCGGGGTCTTTGCTAAGATTGCTCGTCAAGTTCTGGCGGCTCTGAGTAATAGGAGAGTAACCAATTGTCGCGGTGCTTTGTGGGTGGCGGTGTATCGTACGGAGGAAGCCGCAACGAAGACATGGTAGTACCCGGCAGTAAAACAGACTTTGACTCTGCTATCATTATTGGTGGCTGTAGAGATGCGTATGAAAAGCCCATGCAAAGGCCATGAAGTGGAAGGGCATGACTGGCAGCATTGTGTTCTGTGATCTAGAATGCTGCCCAGATCGTGACTCCATGAAAGCGCAGCTATAGGTCGCTACTGAACTGAGTACGGTACACCTCCTCACTTGCGACCCGGCAAGAAGTATGTCCGCCTGAAGGCATGTAGAAAGAGGCCAACGCGCAGATGCTTTCCTGCAGTCTACCTTACACCTCTTCCAAGGAAGATGTTCAACCTCAATGAGTGCAAACTGGATTACAAGAGCATCCAACGCATCCGTCTGGCGAGAATCTGAGCATCATGCTATGGGTTATCATCCACTCTGACGTTCCATCCTATTCCTCTCCAGGCCAAGCAGGCCATTCTTTCCTCCTCCAACACGCCACAAACTTCCTTCCCCCATTCCTCTCCACCTTCTTCCCCTCTTCTGTTTCCGTCTTCATAACGCCTACCAGCTCATCCTTTCCCATCTCCTCCTCCGATAACCTCTCGAAACTCAAATGTCCATCAAACTTCTCGCACATCCACAAGTGCAGATCCTCCACATCGGTAATCGTGTACACAATTCCTCCCGGTTTTAGCACATATGCGTATTCGGAGTTCAGTGTCGCAGAGGTGATGCGTGCTTTGTGTTTCCGAGTCTTGAAGTGCGGGTCGGGGAAGCAGAGGAAAATTGAGGAGAGGGAGGAGGCAGGGAAGAAGTTGGGGAGGAACTTCATGGTGTTGGCGCGGAGGACGGAGATATTCTGGTAGCCGCCTGGAATGAAACCGGAGGACGGGGTATCTGCTGGGAGGGAGAGGTCTTGCTGTGGTGGTGGTGGTGGGACTGCTGTTGTTGATGGATGGACGTCATCGGCTGGCGGTTCAGGTATCGGTAGGCTTGCTGAGGATGTTGGATTCAACTGTTGATGGCGCATAGCTCGTATTTTGTTCTCGACAAATTCTGTGACTGATACTCGAATTTCCATACCTGTCGGCTGTGTGAGTCTTCCTTCTCTGCTTGAAACAGAACGTACACTACCAACCCATGATCAAAGTAGTTGGCAATCTCGGCGCAAGTGCAAATAGAAGCCCGCCAAATCCGCAACCAATATCCGCGATCTCGACATGTTGCGTCAATGGTTTCTTCCGCGTGCTGACTGCTTCTTGTGCTGAGTCCGTCTGTTGTATTCCGTCTTGTGGTGTCTGCCCTATAAAAGCAGGATAATGTACACTCCAATCCATCTCTGCTGGACCAATAGGGCTGTAAGGCACAATTTTTGGTCAGTCAAGCTGCTAGGAATCGGCCATGTTTTCCTAAGCACCAAAAGCACAGCCATAGAGCAGATACGAAAGAGAAGAGCGTACGAACTAGCTCAAGGCATGATCCGAGAAAGGATTCGCATGCGCCCTTTGTCTGTAGTATTTCTTCTTTGGCAGCTCGACACCTGCATCGTCCAGGCTTGCTTTGTATTCGTCCCGCTTTTGCTTCTTTCTTTCTGGCCCTTTGAGCTTGGGTGTCGCAGTTGAGAGTGTGGTTGCGGACTCGGTTGCGGGAGTGCTATTATCATCTTCAGGACGAGCTCGCTTGTTGGAGTGACCTTTGCGACCACCCATGATGATTTATGCGCACAGTTTTTGGACTTGTTGATAGATCGTGTGACAGTGTAGTTCATTTGTATTTGACAGGGTACTATGGTGCGGGCCGTTTTATGACGGACAGGACCTGAAAAGGCTGAAAGCAAGTGGGATATCAATACATGTAGTCATTAGAACACAAGACATCAGTGTTAAGAAAATGGATGGAGTGTGAAAAGTGTGATTAATTGTCAAGTCGCAAGGACTGCTTGCCGGACTTCGCCATTAGATACAAGAAGGTGAACCCAGAAAGCGCAGAACTCCAATGCCTGGCTATGTATGTCCTCGGCGTAGCCAAGAATCCCACCATGATAGAAGCAGATTCGCCAGTCCATGTAAGAAGTCGTCAATCATGACATTGTACTCATCATCGGAAATCTATCGACGGCATGCATCCTTTGCTCAGCGCCGTTAATTCGAGCTGCTGGAATCTGCACAGTATTAGCGAAACCCTTCCGCCCGAAAGGACGTTGAGCATAACACATACTTCTCACTCTTTGAGTGGTAATATATACCACTGATAGATCCAGTGATCTGGTTGAAGCATATGTAGTAGAAGCCTTCGAAGCTAGCACCAGAGATCGCTTTGACCTTGTGGTCTGGTACCAGGAAATACTCTTTCCAACGCATGAACAAATGCTCGCGCTGTGCATAGTCTTTGAAGTCAAAGTTTGGCCGTCGTGCTTCTTGCGAAAGCGGCTTCCATGCTGGGAATCGGTTCCAGTGCTGGTAATCTACTGTCTCTGTCGACCCCCAGTCTGACTCTTTCGTCTTGAATGTATATTTGGGGCCAATAATTTGGCCCTCGAAGTAAGTGGTAAGGGTTGGGTGGTCTGCAGTCAGGCCTGGGTTCTTGTTAGACGAGAAATCTAAGCATAATGAGTATGTGTAATACCTTCTATACGCAGGTAACCACATAGGTAGGATTCCGCCATATCGACGTGTTTCACATCCACTTCTACTTTGTACTGCTGACGATCTGACTGTTGTGTGCCGACGAATTTCGTCCCAGGTCGTAAGAAGGAGGAGCTATATTTGGGTAGAGGCTACGACGAGACGAATATCAGTCACTTGGAACCACCACTGTCGAGATCGCATATTCGGCATACCTTAATGACAGGCTGAATGTATGGAGGCGACGGGGCGAATGTTGGAGCAGCTAGCAGCGACGATGTAGAACGTGGTGCGGGCTCAGGCGCATTCCTGACTTCTCCATACGCGGCTCCAAAATCTGGCGCATCGCTGGGCTGTTCCTCCTGCGCAGCATTCAGAGAGACATGTCCGGCTCTAGGCGGTGATACAGAAGCAACCGATAGTGGTCTTTCATGTAGACTCAGTGGTTCGATAGTAACCTCGTGAGGTTGGTCGGCGATTACATCTGTTCCTTCTTCTTCTGCGGCCAGCGCGGGAGGTAGTCTATTACCGACACCTGAGCGGATCTCATCGGGAGGACATGTCGCACGGGACTGTGCTGCGCGCTGTAGTGCTATAGCTATAATCTGTACTGGCGACAGTGTTTCGGAAATGGAACTGGTCTCGTGCTCCACGGGCATTGGATCAGCGCATACACGGTAGACTGTTAAGGTTAGCTTTAATCCAAGGATGTGTTCAAGCAAGCGCAGCAAGAGGCACGACGAGCAGGGCCATAGCAATTAGGAGCAGTGTAAAGGATGTCGGAGAGCAATAGCGTAGTATCAGGTCGATTGGAGGGTTTGACTCGAGGTTTCATAGTCACTCATCTCATCGGCAGCCATATGGGATTTCCCCGACCTTCGTCATCTATCTTCTGTTTCTTCTTTCAGACTAACTCCTTTTCATGTTTGACCTTCGTTTTTTGAGATTACCTCAAGCAGCCCAATGCCCACGAACTCCGAGTCCCAATGCTTCAGTTTCTGCCAGCCATAGCACTCGCTCAGATAGGCTTGATCTGGACAGTGTGTTAGCACTCCTAGCCAAGGATACTTGAGGAGCAGCACTGGAGTACCTTGAAGTGAAGAGAGATTAATGAGAAAACCAAAGCCTTGAGATCTTGCACCAGATAGTAGAATACACGAAGACCTTCTGGATCTTCTGATTCCTGCACATCAACCAGAGCACCAATCTTTGCTGTCTGTAGAAGAATTAGAAAAGCGGATCCGTACTATACTTGAGCCTGCTTGCCTCGAAAGAGATATGTTCACCACCCATTCGTATCTCTAACTCCTGCCGTCCATCTTTGTTCTTTGGTGGCCATTTCGTGTCGTCTTCCCTTAAAGCTTGTCAGCATCGTGTAGAGCAGCCTATCGAAAAGGAGCTCTACTTCATAATCTCACTCTCCTTGATTATTCGTTTGATCTCCTGTATCAGTAACGAGCTGACACACACTGTCCTCAGATTAATTGACGCGATTCTATGTGTCTGGCCTGGTCGCTCTGAACGTACTCTCCTTCCTGATCAAGGAATCGTTTCGATAGTTCGAGTTGTTTGCATAACGAGCATTTGCACTCCTGCCATCGCCCAACACCCGAAAGTCAAATTCTGTGAGACATCAGTGTCGCCATACATCAGCATGGCGGACAACAACCTACCCAGAAACTCGTGCCCAAATCGTCCAGAATGACCAGAACTGCATTATATTGTCAGGACAAGATACGTCGTGGAGGATTTTCCAGATAGTCTCACTAGTATCGCACGTAAAAATTCTCGTTATCCGCTTTGGACATCTTGGTTATTGCAAACACTTGTCTCACACGATGTCACGATGAGAATTCCGTCACGATCGATTACACTCGACAATAGTATCGCACCTCATCACATCGCTGGAGACCAAAAAGTGGCATGGCGCCACGAGTCAGGTCAAACGTGGGGTAGTAGTAAGGGGTTGTGATTGAGGACAGCATTGAAACAACAATTCAGCGCAACACGTCAGCTTGCTCTCTACTTCTCCAAAACCATCGTCCCATCCACATACTCCTGTACTGAATACAGTCTTCGTCGCTCTCTCTGCCTGTACCAAGTTCAAGCACATCTCTTCGACAATATCTGAGCGAGGACGCGCTCCTCAAAAACCATACATAGAGCAGCACCTCTGACTACGCTTTTGGATGAAGAATTAGGTCAAGGCAATACGACAGTAAAATCCTCAAATTTATACCACGATGGCGGCCTACTTGGAAACAGCGTACAGTTTAGTACATCAGGACAATGCAGCAGACATACCAACCCTCCAGGAGTTGCGCGCACAACTTGAGAAGGGCTCTGAAGAACTCAAGGTCGAGACAATGAAGAGGATCCTTGTGATAATGCTCAATGGAAATCCGATGCCAGACCTCCTCATGCACATTATTCGCTTCGTCATGCCCTCCAAGTACAAACCGCTGAAGAAACTCCTGTACTTCTACTACGAGATCTGCCCGAAACTGGACGCGCAAGGCAAGCTCAAGCAGGAAATGATTCTTGTCTGGTAAATGATGCCCGTGTTTAGCAGGTAACGGGAAGGCACACTAACGAAAAGCAACAGTAACGGCATTCGAAATGACCTACAACATCCCAACGAATACATTCGAGGCAATACACTACGTTTCCTGTGCAAACTTCGAGAACCCGAACTGATCGAGCCTCTTCTCTCTGCCGCACGGTCATGTCTGGAACATCGTCATGCTTACGTTCGCAAGAACGCTGTCTTCGCAGTTGCCTCTATATTTCAGCACGCCGAGCAGCTCATACCGGATGCGCCAGACCTCATCGAGGCTTTCCTGGAGAACGAAAACGACCATACCTGTAAGAGGAATGCTTTCATTGCGTTGTCTTTGATCAGCCACGACAAGGCATTGGCATATTTGAGCAAAGTGTTTGACGGCATACCCAATGCGAACGAGCTGCTTCAACTCGGTGAGCTTGAGTTCATCAGGAAAGATGCGGTTCAAAATGTGCAGAACAAGGTATGTTGCGTCGCAAATGTGGATCGTACCTGCACTGACCGAAGCTCAGGCACGATACCTTCGCTTGATCTTTGATCTCCTCGAAGCGACTGCCACGACTGTCGTCTACGAAGCAGCCTCGTCCTTAACATCTCTCACGAATAACCCGGTGGCAGTAAAAGCTGCTGCATCAAAATTCATCGAGCTCAGTATCAAGGAATCGGATAACAACGTCAAACTTATTGTTTTGGACAAAGTGGACCAATTAAGGCAGAAGAATGAAGGAGTGTTGGACGACTTGACAATGGAGATTCTACGAGTCTTGTCAAGCCCAGATCTCGACGTAAGAAGGAAGGCTCTCGGTCTAGCTATGGAAATGGTCTCAAGCAAGAATGTAGAGGAAGTCATTCTTCTGCTTAAGAAGGAGCTCAGTAAGACAGTCGATGAGCAATATGAGAAGGTAAGACTTGAGCGCTGGTTGAGAAGCAATATTTGCTAACACAGTAACAGAACAACGAATACCGATCACTCCTAGTACATTCTATTCATCAATGCGCCATCAAGTTCTCAGAAGTTGCTGCCAATGTTGTTGGTCTACTGATGGACTTCATCTCTGAATTCAACAGCACCTCTGCGGTAGATGTTATCAACTTTGTCAAAGAGGTCGTGGAGAAGTTCCCTAAGCTCCGATCCACTATCGTCAACCGACTTGTGGATGTTTTGGGCGAAGTCAGGGCCGGAAAGGTCTACAGAGGCGCACTATGGACTATCGGCGAATATGCAATGACAGAGGCCGACATCCGGGATTCGTGGAAGAGGATACGCGCGAGTCTTGGAGAAATACCTATACTTGCATCTGAACAACGATTACTTGAAGAACAAGCAGATGGCACAGCAACGAACGGCACAGATGCTGAAGCAACAAATGGAACTACTAAGCCTTCTGCACCATCGAACTCCCGAAAAGTTTTGTCAGACGGAACATATGCTACCGAGAGTGCTCTGACAAGCCAGTCGTCAGCAACGGCGAAACTAGAAGCAGTCAAAGCAGCATCGAAACCACCTTTGAGACAACTTATTCTGGACGGGGACTACTATCTTGCTTCAGTGCTATCTACCACACTCACAAAACTTGTCATGCGCCATGCAGAGATCTCACAAGATCAAGCACGAACGAACGCACTACGAGCTGAGGCTATGCTGATCATGATCTCCGTTGTCCGTGTAGGACAGTCGCATTTTGCTAAGGCACCTATTGATGAAGACACAGTTGACAGAATCATGTCATGTGTACGTTCTCTGTCCGAATTTGAAGCACGAAAAGAACTTGGCACCGTCTTCCTCGATGACACCCGAAAAGCTTTCCGCGCGATGGTCGCAGTCGAGGAAAAGAAGCGTGCCGCCAAAGCCGCCAGCGAGCGTGCCCGTACTGCCATTCAAGTCGACGACGTCGTCTCCATCCGCCAACTCACCAAGAAGAACACCGCCGACAGCACCGCCGAAGAAAATACGCACGATCTCGAAAAGGCCACTGGCGGCGACGTCGACACAATCGACATCTCCTCTAAACTCAGCCGTGTCGTCCAACTTACCGGCTTTTCCGATTCTGTCTACGCAGAAGCTTACGTCAAAGTCCACCAATTCGACATCATCCTCGACGTCTTGCTTGTCAACCAAACAACAGACACGCTGCAGAACCTGTCCGTCGAATTCGCCACCCTCGGCGACCTCAAAGTCGTGGAGAAGCCCACAACCCAAAACCTCGGCCCACACGACTTCCTCAACGTACAAGCAACGATCAAAGTCTCCTCCACAGATACCGGCGTCATCTTTGGCAACGTCGTCTACGATTCCGCTGCTGCTGCGGAATCCAATGTCGTCATTCTAAATGATGTGCATGTTGATATCATGGACTACATCCAGCCTGCGACGTGTACAGAGACGCAGTTTAGAACGATGTGGACCGAGTTTGAGTGGGAGAATAAGGTGAATATAAACAGCAAGGCGAAGGACCTGAGGACGTTCTTGAAGGATTTGATGAAAGCAACGAATATGACTTGTTTGACGCCAGAGGCGAGTATGAAGGGCGAGTGTCAGTTTTTGAGCGCGAACCTTTATGCGAGGAGTGTCTTTGGTAAGTTTCAAGAGAGTAATGATTATGTACGTGTATGCCTTGTGCTAACGACTTTCTGCAGGCGAGGATGCTCTGGCCAATTTGAGTGTCGAGCAGGACGTAGAGGGCGGACCGGTGACTGGTTTCGTGCGAATTCGAAGCAGATCGCAGGGCTTGGCATTGAGTTTGGGCAGTTTGAAGGGATTGAACAAGAAGTAGGCTGACAGCTAGTGGTTGGCATGACCCTGGAAACACTGCTGCGGACTTCGTGTGACGGCAGAGCCAAGCAGATGGGCTCTGCTGCCTTGTGCATCTATCTGTGGGCAGGGCGTGAGGAGGCTTTGAGGTCAGCATGAGTGGACGAGCCGTGAGATTGGCATGGAAATGTACAGTGCCTAAAAGTAGCAAAGACATCGGTCATGTTTCTCACAAATGTCGAGAGGTGTGCAGAGTTACTCATGAATAATCTAGAATGTCATCAATACAATGAAATCCTGTCATTTCCTTCATCTCTGTGCGAATCTATGGGTATCATCGAAGGCAATATAAAACAAAGAAAAAACAGTATCCTCTCAGCACCTCGCTTGTGTTGTCATGCTCGCTTGAAAAGCTGCTCATCCAAACTCTGGCGCCTCGTACTTCCATCCTGTTCTCGACAAAACCGTCCCAAGACCTTCATGCATTTCGCACTGGAAAGGCGCAAATGGTATCCTCTCCCCATCAATACTAATGTACTCATCCTCCGCCCTACTCTCTCCTTTTCCGTGCGCTTCCATTTCCTCCTCATGCCCAGTCCGCTTACACCACCCACCCTTGCCGTATGGCACAACACGGTAGCCTTTGACTTTCCTGTACCTCAACTCATCTCTTTTGAACACACCGCCATCTTTATCCTCGACACTAAGTAAAGTGCTCAAAGCGCTCAATGTGCCTAGGTTACCGTCCATGGTAATCAAATCGAGAGAGCCGTCTGCAGGCAGAGCAGCCGCGAAGAATGGAGTTCCAGCGGACATCCATGTCATATTTCCAGCATAGAAATTGCCGAGATGGGGTAAGTGCGTTAGTGGTGTGAACTCTGGAGGCAAAGAAGAGGAGATGGGGCCGAATTCCAGTTGTGGGAGTGTCGTTGTGGAAGTGGAAGAGGTAGATGTAGAGATCGTCGTGGCGGATGTAGGGGCTGGGTTGTCTGAGGAGAGTGTTATGATGAGAGGCTCGTCAACTTCAGAACGCTTGTGTGAGTGCGAGAAATTTGTATGGTGAGGACTTCGACCCTCGTCTTGCATGAATTCTCTGTACTTCCGCCGTATGCTGGCTTTATCCTCGTCGACCACGCACATTGCAATGTCACATGGCCACACTGTCTTGCCCAGAATGCGTTGTAAGAAACCTAGCGTAAACCGTGCATCGCCCATCCATCGTTGGTGCTCTGTGGCTAAGTCAACTTCCGCCACAATACCCACGGCTTGACTCAAAAAGCTCAAAGTCCTCCTCACACCACCAGGTGCATTTTGATCTTCTTGTGTTATGCTCGCCAAATCTACTGGCATTCGTATGCCTTTGACTATACCAATCGCTGCCAGACTTGCACTATCAGTGCCAAAGCAGTTCCAACAGAGAGCATTACCACTTCCACCAGGCAGTAGTGCTATTGCTATCTTTCTTAGTACCGCTCTTGCGTCCCGCCGCCGTCCGAAACCATTGAAAACTTCATGAGGCAACCCATCACCACTGACACAGACCACAGAATCGTACGCATCAGCATCTAGGTTCTCAGCTAGCTCACCGGCATGGCCGTTGTACTGTGTTTCTATCACTTCGATGGTGCATTCTGCTGCTTGCAGTATAGGTAGGCATTGATCTTGCCAGAGCTGCTTAGCATGACCTCTTCCAGAAAATGGGTTAAGAAGCACGAGTAGTCGCTTTCGAGATTGTACGCGATTGCTGGAATAAGCGTGGTTGAGAAGTGAGTTGAGCCATGCTTGCGGTGAGATGGTGGTCGATGTGGAGGGGGACTTTTCAGGAATGCTGTATTTCAAGAATCGCGGACGGAATGATGCAGATTTCCGTGACGAACTGGCTTGGGCGTAGCTGATTGTAAGTTCCGACGAGGATGTTGATGGTGATTGGGTGATGTTGGCCCAGAGGATGTGGTAGTACGGTATTGATCTGATGGGAAGGCTGTCTTCGATTTGTCTCAGTATAGGTCGGTTGTAGTTGTCTGGCTCTCCTCACTCTTGAAGCGTAAAAGGCCACAGCAAGTGGCTAACGAGCTGGCATCGTTGAGGAGGTTCTCATCTGCATACTTGTCAGGGTCACTGCTATACAGCACGAAGAGCTTCGCCTACCTAGCACGACGAGAGCATCCGCTCCTAGTGTCAGAGACACACCTCTGCCAACGCTAAGTGTGGTGTCTCGTAGAGAGTCCTCTTCTGTGTTCGAATCAAGGAGGGAATTGTTGTTGTCTGTCTCGTGCCCCAACATAATTGTAATTTGAACAGTGAGATGGCCCGACGAGCTGGTCCAATCCGAGGGAAAGTTGTAGGAGCAGAGACATGCCCAACAAGGCAGTCCCCGAGCACAAGGCAAGCGCAATGCAGGTCATACTGGCCGGAAGTTTACTCCGTAGCACAAAACACAAAGTCGGTTCCGTGGTCACGGCACGTGCGATGCCGTACAACCGTGTAACGTCGAGTCGTGCTTTCGACTACATCCTTCGAATTATCGCTGTTCAGAAGGTCAAAACCTGCCACATCGTCCTCGTTAGTGTTCTGTCAAGCTCATACCTTGCTCCATACCCTCCAGCCGTCGGCTTGCTTCTTGTTCCCAGTACTCCAGACGTGCAGTTTCCCAAGTCTCCCGCCTCAGCCTCGCCTCCTGGCTACGACGCAGACGCAAGTACTCCTCGTCTTTTGGGGGTGGTGGAGGTCGTACCTCAGGAGCATAGTAGGGAGGCAACGGCAGTGACGGCTTGCCCATCAACCGTCGAATGGTATTTGCCACCCTGCTCCTCCTGCTCCTTCCAGGGAGCACAGCATCATTCACACCACCGCCTCTTTCGCGCCAACTGCTGTTGTCATTGCCTCTGCTTCTTCGAGATGAGTCACTAGGCTCTGAGTGCGCAGTTGGTCAGTAACTGATCACGAAAGTTGCTGGCACTCCGCGCACGCGATCATATGTCTCAATATTCAACATTGTCACACGATATTTCAGGCATAATTGGATGACGAGCAAAACACCATGAACAGAAGATTCACTGTCTCAAGCCAAGGCGAGGCGGGTACTGTACCTCCAGGCTTTGATTTCGCGATTACTGTACAAGTATTAGCTCCTAACCAACATGATACGGGGATATCGCTGAAAATCACGGAATAACCGCGCATAGGAGGCCATGTGAGGCACAGCCACTCAAACGGTGATATACACTTCGATGCAACTCACCTCCCTTGATCTTGGCTACCATCCGTCCAACTCGACCTTTTGGAGGTGATGGAGGGCCTGCTGGTGTGCTTTTGGTCTCTTCAATGAACAAGTCAGCCTCACATCTCAAATCTAGGTTATCGAGGATTGCTCTTATAAGGGGGTGGGTATTGGCTTCCAAAAGCGGTGTGGAAGGCGCTGTCCTACTTTGATGCCCTGCTCAGTGGACGTTGTCAGCTTCTGGTCCTAGCAAGTGGGCTAGAGAGGTGATGCTCTTGTAGGCCATAGTGATGAATCTTGAGGGATGTGAGGCGAGTGCCGTGTAGCCTTCTCGTCCTCAACCAGCTGCAGCTTTCAGCTCACCTTCGATGGGTTGTCCTTGGGATATGCGCTTCTCAGCGCGATTGGAGAGCGGCGAAGTTGGTGTGGTCGCTGCCATGGTGTCGGCGAATTCCACTGTAGGAAGACTGTCAGCTTCTAATCCCAAAAGAGCCACGACAAGGACGTGTGCGATGATTAGGATGCCTGTCAGGCTCTCGCGGTGGTGCGTTGCGTGTTGTGAAGCTTCAGCTTCGCTCTAGCTGTGATGAAGTACTCTTCTCGTTACGGTGGGTTCGAAGATCGATGTGATGAGGAAAATCTCTTAGGCTTTCGCAGTCACGTGCGGTGTGTTGTCGAGCTCTTGACCTTGTCGCCCTCGCTAGCTGAGCGCCTATCCCAGGCAGTGATGATGAGGAAGACGATGATTGGAAAGATGCCTCATGGGCTTTTGCAGTGATGTGAAGATTGTTGTGATACAACAGGACCTGGTCGTCCACGGCGACGGACTACTAACCTCTCGGTTGTTGTCGGTGTGGGAAGAGAGGCGCGCCGTCGGCGGCGACCACTACACGGTGGGTTGGGAATCGTGCTGTCGTCATATCAAGATGGTGCTGTGATGTTGTGATATCGTGTATCGGTGATTGTTGTGATGAGAGAAGAGATCCATCTGAAGCAGCGTCACTATGCTAGCGGGGCAGTGAGGGGAGTACTAGAGGACTGCACTGTAAGGTTTATATTTCCTCAAAAACTTTGCCTGTCATACTAACAAGTCTCTAGTGTCTGGGTACTGGTCTACTGGAAACACGCCTTCTCGACTGCCTGCTGCTGCTGCGAAAGAGGAGGAATTAGATAGCGTGACTTTCACTACGAATTGACCTGTCATATGCTAACAAGTTTAACTCACTATAGAGTCCCGAGTTCGAGTCCTCTACAGGACCAGAACGCTAAACACTTTTTTTTTGGCCTTTTTTGGCACTCTTTGCTGCTGCGAACACCACAGAAACATCATTGACTAAAGGCAGGCAGTAAAGGTCCTTTTGAGCTGGAAGCTGATTGCGAAGCTCGAGAGATTGTCAAACAAAATTTTGTATGCGAAAAACTCTGCGGACTTGATAATGGTGGTCTCGCAGAGTACACGAAGGGCCGCATAGTCTCCACAACCTTGTAGTGGCACGATGTGAATGTAGCTGCGCATGATATGGACCAACATTCTTCAGAATGCATACACAAGCTCAGTGACTCAGATTCGCGAGTTATCAATAATTTTGCTTCAAGATTCTGAGAGGATGGTATCAAGGACGCTTTCAGGGAATGGTTTAGATGTTCCATCAATGTCTATTTCTATTTTTGTGAGCAGTACTAGCAGCGGAGAAGGTGTATGAATGCTCTCAGGACTTCACCGCCTGCAAACTTTGGGACTATCGGATAGATTCGGTTGATGAAAATCTCCAGCAAGTTTGCTTTTATGCATACAAATGTTGCTTGTATGCAGGGACGATTCAGGAGAGTTTTGGGTCTGCGCATATACAAGCATTTCTCGTGGAACCGAATGCCACATCCTCTGCATTGTATGGCTTCTAAATCTACAGGATTCTGTGCATCGTTGGCGAGGCAGCCTTTGAAGCCAGATCAGCAAGTAATGAAACGTAAAACCTGGAGAAAGTGTCGTACAAGGCAAACTGCATTTCTCTGTTACAGCGTCAAAGCACACAAGAGTTTGCTATACTTCGAAGGCTATACGGAGCGATTGCTCATGCCGTGCTCTGGAAGACAGAGAAAGCAATCCTCAACGTGATTGTGTCGGCTCACTGGAAACATGACAGATAGCATACGTCGACCCTTACACCTTGCGAGGTGGCGCTTTCACCACCATCATTTGCAAGCTTTACGCCTACCAGCACTGCAGGCTCACGGAGGAGCATTGGAGAGGATGTTGCACTGACCCGAACGCTTCACTCTGCATTGCCATTATGGCTGAAGGTGTTTCCACCTGTCACGACCGAGACGAGGATACGGTTACCTCTCATGACCAAGACGAAGGCATCTTCATCCACAGCCATCCAGTATCTGCCCTGTCTTCCATTCGCTTGATCTCTTTCAAAGTAGAAAAGACAGGATGGCGATGACGGCAAGCACGACTTTGCTGCCTTTACTCGCGTTAAATGTTCGTATTCGTCTCACGAAGATGCAAGTCAATGCATCATGAACTACAACAAGGGCTCGGCATCATTAGCACAGTTCAAGGCCTTTCAACAATGAAAAGCGAATGACATTTTTGCATTACTATTGCTTGGGTTCTTCTCTATCATATGCGTCTGGAGACATGGTGCGAGTCTGCGCCATGCTTTCGCATCTGCTTGCCGTACTTCGTGTGGGCCTTTCGGAGCTGTACTAGGTTCAGTGCCTTTGTCACCATTGGGCGTGCTCTTTCTTCCAGCAGCAGAAATAAGGCAGCTACTAGGCACGACAGTCTTTGGCGTGTGAGACGAGCTCAAGCAGATAGTCTTTCCACAACATTTCTCGCGTTTGGCAGACTTGCAGTGTGTGTCTTCTTGCTAGGGCGGAATCACTTTCAATTTGCATTGTCAACATTCCGGCTGTCTAGCACCACAGCTGCCTTGTACCATACACAGAAATAGCACAAAGGCCAGATTTCTTCGTCGTCGCAGGTTGGGATCCAGCATGAGCTTTGGTACTGCTCAGCTACATGCTGTTAGAGTTATTCTCACCTCACTGCTGTTCCTGCAATCACACTCATGTACGGCATGGGGAGATTTTGTAAGAAAGGCCAATACACATCTCACTCAGCAGAACCTTAGCACTACCGCATCAGAGCAGCATCATCACGCACGCATGCAAAAGAAGATGTTATCTGTCAAGAAAATTTATGGCTGTGAGCGAAAAGTCTACATCACATTCCGAAATCGCCTGTAAAAGTACAAAGACAAAGACCCTAAGCCTGTGCAATGCGATTACCAAAACCTCGACCAAACGTTCTTCCTGCTCACAATTACCAGGCAAGCACCACCAACAAATTTTGAATATTCGTAGCTGGCGCTGTCGGAGCCTGTGGTGATTGGCTGCTGGCCGGACAAGACAGGTCGTCGCAATGTTACAAGACACACTAATAATTCGCTTCACCATCAACATGTTGTCGTCCACTGTCTCCCTCCGAGTCTACTCTTGCAAAACGCTCATCCGGTTCGAGTCTGCTACAACGGTCGTCTCGCCACCTCCCTTGGAGTCTACTCTTGCGAAAGACTTATCAATCTCTTGTCGGTGGTGAAGGTGGTAGAGCAATCGGTACTACCAGGAGCGAGTGGTAATATGTGGTGCAGGCGTTGAGTTGACATTCCCTGATCGCTAGAAGGACCAGGCTCGATCAACTCCGGTAAGGTTTCTATGATCTCCAGGCCCAGATCTCGTGTTACCAAAGGACCAATTTTGTCGAACGTGCCGTCTAGGTCGAAGAGAGGTGTGCCACCTTTGCGGTAGCGAGAGGATTCAAATTGTACAACGATACTGGCAAGCTCCTCAAGTAGGTTAACTCGTACAGTGTCATCATCGAATATGTTAGGGCCGGTATCTTTCGATACAAACCTATCCCAGTGATCCAGGAGGGGCACACCAGCAAGTAGGTTGGTGCGCACAATATCGTCATTCAACTCATATTCCGAGCTACATCCTCCTCTTGGGAGCCTTCGAGCTCCTCATCCATGCTGCCTGACCCACCAGAGGAGCAGCCATGATAAAGACCTCACGTATGGCTGAGGTTCCCAGGCACATCTCCGCCGCTGAGCAATTCCAGAAATGGTCACGAAGCAGCCTGATAAAGACCTCAGGAATGGTTGAGGTCTCCAGGCACGTCTCCACACTCAAGTCCGGATCTTACTCAAACCGAACAGCCATGATAAAGCCCTCAGGAATGGCTGAGATCTCCAGGCAGATCTCGGCGTGGGTCCTGCTTGTTATATATAACGACCAGCGCCAAAGGCATGTTACTGGCCAGACTCCTCCATACCAAGCTAGCGGCTTGAGGTAGGCAGAAGAATTTGCCCATCGTCATTAGGTCTTGCACTGTGCTGGTGGACAAGATTGTCTCTGCTGACAGTGTCATGCTGTAATCATTGTTGGTAGTGAAGAGGTACTGGTGGTGCTCGCTGAGCCAGATTATCTTTGTTACTCTCGATGAAGACTCAGCCGTAAGCAACTTTACGATCGCGTTGAGACAAACTTGACCGCGGGCGTGGTACTGCTGGCTACGCCAATCGTGTAGTACATCGAATGTGGGCGTTCGTACTCTGAGATATCTGCAGCGTCTTCGACGCAGAGGTCGATGTAGTGCTTGAAGATTTAGAGCTTGACTTCGGTCGGAAGAGCGGTAGGCATGATGCTGGAGATTGAGTGTGTTGTTGACAACTTTCGACAGCATTTTGATTGGCCAAAGCTGCAAAACGCGTAGAAAAACATCCACCTTTACTCTTTGCTTCTAAAGGCGCGATCGTCTGCTGTCTACGTATCGTGCCAGCATATGCTGATCCATGGTACTCTCTCAGGCGCTCTTGCTCGATGTAGTACCTCCTGCGCTTCACCTGAAGAGCGGTCTTCAATAGCTTGTGCGTGTCGAATCTCAGTGAAGGCTCGGCCGTAAGCAATTCATTTGCTGCAATCGCAAGGATGCGGGCGTCGAGAGAGGCCAAAGACGTGAGGAAGAGGTGTTGTTGTCTTTTTCGCGAGCATGGTCATCACAAAATACTCGGAGTGGGAGCCACAAGCTGCAATCGTGCTGCAGTCGTCTTCATGCCCACGTCGTGGGATCTTCAGGGCCCAAACCTCACCGTATGCTGGCATGAGGCTTTCAGTGTAGGTGCGAGGGACATCAGTCCGGCTGTGTCGAATTCTCACTGGTCTGTCACGATGCTGCTGAACAGCCAGATTTGTGTGTGCTTCGCTAACATGGAAGTAGCTCACGCATGGCATTGGCCAGTGGTCCAGCAGCATGTTCTGTCGCCTGCAAAGGTGAGCCGCGCTTTGCAGCCTCCGGTGACTTACTTGCAGCGTCCGTCTGGTTGATGAGATACACTTTTAGCCGGTCTAGAGGTGCAGTCGACGTTCAGGAGACGATGCCTGCAACGGCGCCAGCCAAGAAGTAGCCCGAATTGGAAACCATATCCGTCGCCTGATTGCTCGCCAGTAGTCGCAATCTTCGCTGTTACTGATGTCATCGAGTTGGAGTTCACTCATGAGGGCAGCATAATGCCGGCACGCCAGTTATATTTGCCTATGCGTATACTCTAACTCGATGACATCAGCAACAGCGAAGACTGCGACTACTTGCTGTCTTGTCTTGCAAGACTCCGTTCTGAGATGTCCTTCGACATCCCGTCGCTGTTGCTACTGCTCGCCCTCAGCTACTTGCCTGGCTCTGTGAAGACGAGAACAAGAAACACCGACGAGGGCCAGCAGTAGCAACAAAGATGTCGAAACAGACTGATAAAGACCGCAGGAATGTTACTCCTTGGTTCAGTAAGACGAGTTCATGCCGCCTTGTCTTGCTGGTCACGTTGTGGTGACGATACTGAAGAGGAAGTTAGCAGAGAGTGATGAGGATGTGAGCAATGCAACCATACCATTTCGTGCTCTCATTGTTGTTAGATGAGAACATCTTGACGACTCAAGGCTGTGAGAGACTGCCATTGCAGTACAGTGCTGGCAGGAGTAAGCCAACTTCGTCACCACGCTGAGGCGCGTTAGTTGTTGTGTCTCTTGATGAGGTCGTCATTTTGTCTTACCAATTGCGTACCGACACGCATTGCATTCGCTTTCTGATCTCACTTCTCATTCCTCACTTGGCAACCAGACGGCGAGGCAGCAAGTGTACATCACGCGACTGAAGTGAGAGTTAGCATCGCGGACTAGACGAGCAGGTTGACAGGACTTACTGCTTGTCTTCACCACCCTTCACGTCTCAGTTTTGATACCTTAGGTCGGATAATCGACGAGATGAGACCGTGAGGATGGATGTGACTCATATGGTGTGGCGTCTTGTCCGCCGTGAGATACCTTGATGCTCAACATGCCTGTGGTCGGGAGGCTTTGAAGGAGGTGGTGCTGTTACGGGACGGTCGATCTCCTCAGGGCTGGCACACCAAAGGCGAGGTGGCAGCACGAAGAAGGCAAACTCGAACCCGGTTGATGAGATGGCGTGGTGGAGCTGACTAAGGTCAAGAGGACCATCGTCACGAAGAGGAAGGACGACTTGCTCGTTGTTGGTCATGGTTGTTCTGTCAAAGTGTCAGGATGTGTTCAGAGCAATTGCGACCGTGTGAGGCAGTCGTAGTCGAGACGGAGACGGCAGGAAGGTGCATCCTTCACTTTTGATCTCGAAATCAAGATGGTAGCATACCTGTGGTGCTTGGCTATCGTTACGAGGAGTTGAGGAAGAGTTATCTGCGTTGGCAAGTGGATGCCGTCTCAACTTGTTCCTGTGGCTTGGTCAGCTCCTGACAAGTAACGTGACGGCAGGAAGGTGCAATGCTTCATTCTGCGTCACGTCTTTGAGGTGGTGGCGTACCTAAGGTCGTTGCCTGTCGTTACGAGCTCTTGAAACAGAAGTAGCTTCAGTGGAAGGTGAACAAAACCCGAGGTTGTGACTGCTCCTTGGTCAGAGTGTGGCCAGAGTGGTGACAGCAGCAAGGTGGAAACCTTCAATTCTGCATCACATCTTTGAGGTGCTAGCATACCTGTGATTGGTATCTCTCGTTACGAGGTCTCGAAAGAGGATTATCTCCACTGGAAGGTTGCCACCAGGTGAAGTCGTGATTGTTCGTGTTGTGGGCTGAAGGCTCTGAAGAGCGACGACGATGATGATATCGTCAAGCGTGCGATGCTTGCTAGCAAACAACAGTGCAATGCTCTGGCGTCAAGCTGAGTGCAAGCGAGTGTGCAGGTTGGTGATTGTATCGCTTTGCTTGTTGTTGTTTGTGCAAGAAAGATTGTAAGAGCTAGGTGATGGTTGATGATGAAGGAAGGAGTGTGGGATGACAAGAGAAGGAGGAGGAGCTATGGACGATGAGATAAGCGGGGTCATGATATGTTATGGGAGGAAGAGAACAATAGAGTGGTGGGCATAAATACGGTCGAAAAAATTGCCTGTGCATGCTAACGAGTCTATAGATCAACTGGACATCTGGATTTCGACCTATATACCCTAGCCGCTGCTCGCCGCTGCTGCTGTCCTGCCGTTACTAACCCGTGCAAATCTCATTACTTGACTTTGACATTGGTTTACTAACAAGTTGGCTCATAGAATCACATTCTCGACCAGGTTCGAGTCCTTCGGGGGTTTTCTTTTTGCATTTTTTTGCTTCTATTTGCTACATCAATCTTTTGCTTCTAGCGTAGAAGGTAAGGGCAGAGATGTCAAGCAATTCGCAAGATGGCAGCTTTTTGCAATTTCCGAATGTGGTCGAATTCATGCCAAGTCTGTCACTTGGAGGCGAGCACGCGGTATGGGACAGACAAGCAATCGATGTTGGTCAGCACAATTTTTGCGCCCAATGATGAGCTACGGCTGGTCTGGCACTATCTGTCCAATTTGACCAATTCTGCGAATTACAAACTAAGGTAAGCAGGTTCAATGACAGGGGTAGTTGCTTGTTCGAGGTGCAACAATCACTCTCAGCTGTGCAGCTGTGCTTAATCATGCACAAAATAACCCAATCCAAGTCTAGCAATAGCACTCTTTGTACGTGACTGAGCTCATTGGCTGCTCTATCCTGTGATAGCAATACGCTTCTCTTGTACGTTGAGTATCCCAAGACCCAAGATTGATGGCTTTGGATGGTGGGCGGCGTTGCGATTGCTGGCCGGTATTACTGCTGTATATCGGTCAAACAATGGCGCAGAAGGCAAACATTGGCAGAAGCACAACGCAATCCTGATGCATTCAGCCACGAAGCAACCCAAAGCTGCAGTGGTATCCGGGACCACGAGCTCCACTGCTAGGACCGCTTCTGCTGCTCGCGCAAACTTCGTGTACTTGCTGGAGCATGCAGAGCTTGACAGCTCGTCCTCCGCCACTAAGTTGCTGGTTCAGCAAGGGAGCCGTGCTCGCACTCCCGCTGGTGACAAACCACAAAAAGCAGTGCACAACAGCCTGCGGTGCTATACCATTTCGTGAGCTCTAGTCCGTGTGGTGCAGAATTCCAAGCGAGACAAGCAATTGACTTCAATTTTCTGGCTGCTTGGGAGAGCAACTGGAATTGAGCAAAAGTGCAACTCCAATATCGCAACTCCCTACACATCATGACGCCACTGTCTATTACTACAGCCCGCGTATAACGTAGGCATGTCATACAAGGGTAAGGTAAGCAAGCAATCGTTGATTATGCTACTTCTTGTCCCGAAATTGAAGTTTTCCAAGTCGGCAGTACGCGGGACTACACAAAATATCCTAGTCTCTTGACAGGATTTGTGTAGTGGTGAAGGAGCTGCTCAATACTGCTCTACTTGCAAGTTTCTGAAACTACCTCAAAGTTCTCCTACTTTTTGTTCTTTGGGCTATTAATCTCTGTTCCGACTCAGACACGAAGGCTTGTTGTCTGCTTGCTTAGGTCTTGCCTTACTGCTGCAATCAGTGCTTGCTGCTACCAACAGTCCTTGTTGCTACCACCAGTCCTTGCCGCTACAACCAGTTCGCCACAGTCGTACGGCGAGCTTTCTCTAGTTCGAGACCGCGTAAGTTATTGTATCATGCTTAATCCGACACTTCTGCACCTTCAAACATGATCAAATCGCGTTCGCAGTCGATATCTCTGATACTTCACGTCGACAGGAGATGTGGCCAACCTTTCTTATGCTTTGCACATTCACAATCTGCTTTGCTTCGTTCACTTGTGCAACTTTACAAACGTGATGGAGCTAGCATACAGTACCAAGCACGAACTCGAAGAAGGGGCTTAGCACCTCAGTATCACTCTAAACTACCAGGTATTTGGGCACACTTCTCAAACAGCCTCCAATTCTCCTATTCCACGCACTTTCACCTTCCGTTGATGACCTTAAATGCTGAGTTGGCCAATTCTTGAACACAGCAACCACACTGTCAACGCCATTGCCAAATGGTGACAGTTGTTCCGACGCTTAGGCCATCCTCACGTTGGTGACCACGACCGAGTCAAACCGGCAGGGCAAATCTGATAAGGCGAAGTGGGGCGGCAACTGGTGCTGTTTCTAAATTTTGTGTGTCAGGATTCGCTTGTTGTAGACCTGAAACAACTGATAGTTAGTCTATAATATCCACTGAACCACAGACGTCCTTATCTATGACATTGATGTCTGCCATATATTGTTAGCTCGCCCTCCCTCCACTGCCACAGTAAACCAGCGGACAGCATCCTCCTCGAAGCATTTTCAATGGCCAGACGCATGTGACATTGACGCCTTAATTCCTTCTTCTTGTACAAGACGACCTGTCTGAAGCTACTTCAGCTGAGCTGGTAGTCCACTCTCAGTCACAATGACCTCCCGCTTCCCTGGCTTTCGCAGGTTCTCCTCCGCGTCACAACCTCCCCAGCCTCAATCACCTGGCTTGTCTGAAGACGGTTTCGACAGACCTACCACAGTGAGGCCACCCTCCACCTCTGGTCGCTCCTTCTCTACAGTCTCCAACCTCGCCAGTAGCTTTGGCAACCGAGGTTCAGCAAGATCATTCGCTACACAATCCCCAATAGCTCCAGCAGGTACGACCTGCAATGCCAAGCCTTTTGTGCCAGTCTGCATGACTTTGAGCTAACACTTCATACAGACCCTGCACACTACTCCAATCAAGGCATAAGAGAAGAAACTGCACAACTGGCGTCCTTCGCCTTCTCAGACCCAGAAACAATTCAAGAGGCTACACCTAAGCGAGATCGAACTGTCTCGTTACCGGAGAACTCTACTCTGGACTATAGCAAGAAAGATCTACGAGAGGAAAGACCAGATTATTACAGTGGGTCTTACATAAGACCGCCAGCCATTCAAGAAGTGTCTGAACCAGCATCCCCGATAACAACGCATCCTGCAACACCTACGGTCAAGCCGAAAGCATCAAACATATCAGAGATATCGAGGTTATTTGGTTCTTCCCAATCGCCGCCCAAAGATGAAGGGCAAGAAACCGAGGAGGAACGCTTGAATTCGAGAGGCAAGGATAGTATGCATCCAGACGTGCCGGAACTGGTTATTGAAGAGCCAGACGTGGAAGAGCGAGTGGACGAGAACACGCCGCTGATGATGTCAAAGCGCGTTGATCATCAAGCAATAAGCAAGCCGGATTCAATCGGACCTGGAGATGTAGAAGGACAGTCTATTCGCAGGAGGAGAGGACGGCTACAAGAAGTAAAAGAGTTTGCGGAAATGGTACAGCATAAAGGTCAATCTGCTGCGCATACGATAACACATCCCAAGTCATGGGACGGACGGGCGATCTGGGAGAAGGGTATTAAGGAACCTGTTGGCCTGCTACCTTGTGTTTTCTTGGGTGTGCTGCTGAATGTGCTCGATGCGCTGTCATATGGTATGTATTGCTATGGAAGGAGAAGCGAGGACGTGGGAAGCTGACAATATCAGGTATGATTCTCTTTCCTCTCGGAGAGCCTATATTCGAGAAAACCGGACCTGATGGTATATCTATGTTTTACGTCAGCTGTATTGTGTCACAACTTATCTTCTCTTCGGGCGGAAGCATATTCAAGGGTGCGGTTGGCTCAGAAATGGTGAGAATTAAAAGCGCGTGTAAGACAAAGCAGCACTGACACTGTGTAGATCGAGGTTGTACCTTTCTTCCATAAGATGACCTACACAATCATGGCCAGAATAGGGCACAAGGATCCCAAGGTCATCATGGCCACAGTCATCACATCCTATGCCATGAGTTCAGTCATAACTGGGTTAGTCTTCTTGATTCTGGGTCTCTTCAAGCTCGGTTCCTTAGTCAACTTCTTCCCTCGCCACATTTTGATCGGCTGTATCGGAGGTGTTGGCTTCTTCCTTTTCGTCACTGGTATTGAAGTCTCTGCACGTCTGGATGGCAATTTAGAGTATGATATGGCTACTTTGCACAAGCTTTTTCAAGCGGATACAGTTGCTCTTTGGATTGTGCCTCTTGTACTGTCTGTAGTACTTTTGGTCTCAAAGCGCTTTACACAATCGCCATATCTCGTACCTGCTTTCTTCGTCACCATCGCAGCTATCTTCTACATTGTTGTCGCAGCACATCCTGCACTTACGATTGAGAAGGTTCGCAATGCTGGCTGGATCTTTTCAGCTGTGGAGTCTGGTGTTCCTTTTTACCACTTCTACAGCTATTATGGTAAGCACCACATCGCCTTCTAGAAACTATCTTTTTCTAATTTGCTCTGCAGATTTCCATGCGATTGACTGGAACGCTCTTGCCAGAACGATACCCGCAATGTTTGCGCTGACATTCTTTGGCATACTGCATGTGCCTATAAACATTCCAGCTCTTGCTATCGCCGCACAAGAAGATGATCTCAACCTCAACCGTGAACTCATTGCACATGGCTTTTCCAACGCCATCTCTGGCTTCGTTGGCAGTATTCAGGTTTGTGCTTTTGGCAGTATCTTTGCGTCACTTCTCTGACTCCCTCGCAGAACTATCTCGTCTACGTGAACAGTGAAATGTTCATTTCCAACGGCGGCAACAACCGTCTTGCGGGTCTGCTTCTAGCAGCCGCTACATTCGGCGTATGGGTGGCTGGTCCAGCTATGATTGGATACGTCCCAATTATGGTCGTCGGCGCTCTCATCTTCTACCTTGGGATAGCTCTTCTAGAAGAAGCTCTATACGATACTTGGGGCAAAATGAACAACCTCGAATATGGCACAGTCCTCGCTATTGTCCTAATCATGGGTGTCTACGACTTTGTGGCCGGTATTCTTGCCGGAATTGTCCTGGCCTGCCTCAACTTCGTCGTCCAAACCTCTCGCAAATCTGCCATTCGTGCAACATACCCCGGCTCAATCATCGAGTCTACGGTTCGCCGACACCCAATACAGCGCCACTTCTTACACGAAGTCGGCAATCAAATCTTCGTCACCAAACTCGCTGGCTTCCTTTTCTTCGGCTCTATCGTTCAGGTTGAGAAGCAGTCACGCGCACTGATTGAGGACGAAGCATTTAAAGCTACACCAATTCGCTTCTTAGTCTTCGACTTAATTCACGTAAATGGCATAGACTATTCCGCCGCTGAAGCCTTCACCCGTATGGAGCGTATTCTCAGCCGTCGTGGTGTCCGTATGATCGTTTCCGGTGTGAGCAATGACTCCGAAACTGGGAAATCGCTGCAAAATGTTGGTCTATGGTCACAAGACTCTTCCGTCGAGTTCTTCGAAGTACTCAACGACGCGCTCGAATATTGCGAAAACGAACTGCTAAAAGCACTTTACCGCAAGCGCGAAGCTCTAAGTCAAACACCCGAGCATGACAACGATCAAAATGACAATCACGAAACAGCTTCCCTCGACGTTCCAAAACCGTCGTCTTCCGCTCCAGACCTAAGTGCATATAACCCCTTCTCGCCATCCACAGCCTCTCCACGACAGCACCTCCTCGACGCAGCAGCAACATCGACCCTCTCCACGACGACAACTTCGAACAACCAATCCCATACACACCCGTCATCCCACCTACATCTCCCACCAAGCGCGCAATCTAACCAGAATCAAAAGCAGTCGAATCTAAAACAACCACTACCCCTTCTCATGCAGACCTTCCACTCCCACGCGCCCCACCTGAAGCTCGACTTCTGGCATCGCGCCTCAAAGTACTTCACCCGCCAGCAACTTTCCGCAGGCCACATCCTGTACCGCGCCCACGACGACCCGAACGGTTTCTATATCGTCGAAGAAGGCATGCTTCGCGCCGCCTACGACTTGCCTGTAGGACGATACGAAGAGCGCATCGTTGCAGGCACGACGTGTGGCGAGTTGCCATTTTTCAGCGAAACGAAGCGGACGGCAACGGTGTGGGTGGAAGGTACTGGAGGGGACAAGGAAGGCGATGGTGCTGTAGTGTGGAGGCTAGGGAGAAGTGAGTGGGAAGATATGGAGAATGAGTGGGGAGAAGGAGCGAGGGAGATGTTGGGGGTGGCGCTCAAATTGACGAAGGAGAGGATGGATGCTGTTGTTGGGTATGTCTTGAGTACCGCTGGGTAAGGGTGAGATTGGTTGCATGTGAGACGATGAGTGCGACTTGATATAGTATCTGCATATAGAACATGGATGGGCGTCTAGCATTGAGTGTTTGTCATGTATGATGATGATGTTGCTGCTTATGTAAGAACATATATGATGACTACCTAATGTCTCAACGTCGACGCCTGGGCACGAATGTCTACGAGTGTGCATGATGATCCTTTGTGATCGCAACCGACTGATGCAAGTTCGACGTGAGGAACAGACCCTTCTCTTCCACGATGTTCGCAATATGCCTCATATCCTTTTGCGAGTCGAAGAACGCACCGTGTCGACAACGCCACCTTACAGCTCCTGCTGAAGTTGTTAAGCAAATTCCGAAAGGCCTGAAATACACTCATTTGACATTCAAATACATTTGAACTTGCTAGACGTCTTTGTAGGCTCAATCTAGCGGTCTTGAATGATTCGAGCGATGTCGACAGTTAACCGCTCAATAGGGATCTCTCACTCCGGTTAACTCCTGGTCTCGTGAAAAGCGTATCTCCGGCGAAGAACCAGCTAATCGAGCCTTTCACTGAAGCACTCCCGTTGCTTTCTTGTTAATGGCTAAGCCTACTGCAAGAGGCAGGAAAGGCGTATAGCACAAGTCGGCCACTCTACACGATCGCTCGAATACTGTAGTGTTATCTCTCAGCCCAATTGGCTTCTTGGAGATGAGCACGAGGTGCGGAGGTTTTTCGCAAGGTTCTATGTATACTTCGAAGAGTACGCGGCGATTCTTCTGTAATGATGGTAATGTACGATCAGTTCGTGATGTATGAGCGATGCCGGTATAGAGTTTAATCGTCGTAAGTACTGCGGACTAGCAGGACAAACTGCGAGACTTGTGAAGCACTTGCGCACCTCGTGACAGTGCTTGGATAGGTGAGCGTGGCACAGATGCAGCTTCGGTCGTGGTGACATTTGCAAGTGTGCAAATGCTTTCATAATCCAGATTGAGTTTCTCCGAGGCGACTGCTTGCCATAATAGATTAGCATGGGCTACTGGACAGAACCCTCACTCAAGTGAGTAGTGCTAATCCGAATCTGCGTACTCATGTAATCTTCGGTGCTTCATCCTGAATGGTCCTCCACGAATGCCGGTTCATTCGACAAGCTCGGTGACAGAATTAGACAGCTTGATAGGCTGGTGTTCCCAGAAGGACTTGGAGATTGGTGATGTCACTAAAGGCCTTAATGCGCGTGGCGTTTTCAGTCGGTCAATCTAGGCGCTGCAAATATCCTTGTTGTATCAATCTCTCCACATCTCCCTGCCTGACATAAAACTGGCTGTTCTTGGTAAGATTGATCGATCTGTTGTTCAGCTCAGTCAGCGAATTGTACTCGACCTCTATCCTCCTCCCCTTTCGTTGATAACTCACCCATACTCCGTCTCAATGACTCCTGCATCTCTCACAACTCGCACATCTATAAACAGATCTCTTGGCGGCTCCAAACTACCTGTCAAGTCCACATCCGTCCAGCGTCCTTTCAGCGCCGCAACCAATTCTCCATAACTCCTCAAATACTCTTCTTCCTCTGGACTCAACGCGCTGCCTTCTCCTCCAGCCGCACCTTCACCCTCATCTTGCCCATCACCACGCATTCCTCCATGTACGTCTGACCCGCCTGCGACACCATCACGCAGCAACGCCTCATCCTTGCCTTCCCAGACTGCTCTTTCCAGTCTCGCAGCTCGAACATGATGGTATGCACATAATACGCGTTTGCTTCTGCGCATGCTCAGGTGATTGACCAGCAAAGCACAAGCAGTAGCGGGGTCGGATGACGGATTGAACGTGCCAGCATAGGGAGCTAAGAGCTGGGTGACACTGTTGTCAAGAGCGTAGATGTCGCGGACGGCGGTACGGACAAGTGTTGTTGCATAGGGTGGAAGAGTGGGAAGGGTGAGAGTACGTTTGGCGTGAGCGAGGAGGGGCGCTGTCGGATCGAGAAGGGTTGTCATAATGTGGCAATAAGCAGTCTAAATGGTCTTAAGTCTCCAATTCGAGGCGGCACCGGTAAAGGTGAGATGGAATCTGTGGAAGTGCTTGCATGTCATACGCGTTTGCGTACGCGCCTGTCGACGGAGCGAGATCCGTGGCTTACGAGTCAGTCTAAACGACTTCATCTCTTCCCATGCGGGCATTCGAGTGTAGGACAATCAGGAGTAAGTTCGTTATACTAGACTATGCTATGCTGGGTCGTGCATTCGTGGCAGGCTTTCTTTGCAGGAGAAGATCATCTTTTGGTAGTAACTCTGTCGTCATTCCTCCTAATACCACACCCTCCCTCGACAATTCCTCGCACCGCAACGACATCTTTGCTCCTCACTGGTTGGCTCTTTTGATGAGGTGTCTACCTCCTCCTCCCCTTCCTCATCTTTGTCCATGTAATCGAAGGTCAGCTCTGTGCCAGCTGGTATATTTTCATATGCGAAGAAAGCTAGTTCGTAAACCTTACGATCGTACTTGTTGTACGATACCGTATATTGCCTGCAGTTGGGTTCGCAGGAGTGGTTGATGAAGCGTGTGACATTGCCCATCATCTCTCCATCAACGACATAACAGTCTTCTTCCAATAGATCTTCGTCAACAAATTTATCCAGAGAAAAAAGGTATGACGCCTTGCCCGGACCACTAGACTCTTCGCGTCTATCAGCCTCGGCATTAGTGATGATCTCTCCCACATAAGTGTCGATAAATTGCCCCCGGCGCAGGTCAACGAGGCATTGTAGGCCCCAGCCTCGATTTTTTGTTTTGAAAATCTCTAGTGGTACTCGACGGCCATTTTGAACGCATCTCGTCTTGCATCCTGGGCCGCAGTTACAATTCGGATTGCACTCATATATCTCGGCTCGCGAGTTGAGGTAGAACGCCTGAAGTGTTGGTGGATCAGAAGCGTGATAGGGGAACCTTTTCGGAAGAGCTGCAACTTCGCCTGCCACGTATAGGGCTTTCTCTTCTGGCTTCAGACGTGCTTCGTCAACAGAGGCGTACTCCATGCATTCGCATACACGTGCATATTCACAGCCCATATTTTGACCCATATCCGGGCGGCAGACTTGTGGTTGGCCTGGTACACGACTACGGCCACAACCAACTACAACGTCATCAGTGACAGGCTCCACGCCCTCGCCAATGACGCTTTTGGTGACGAACTTGAACGCAAGCGACGGTCGTGAGCTGTCATTCTTGTTGTAAATCGACAACGGAACATTCCCAGCAGCTTGTTTCAGGCGTAAATCAAAAGCATTTGAAATTCTGTAAGCTGCTTGCGTTGTCGGCGTTCGCGCAGCATTATCAATCATTGAGGCTGTGGGCAACTCGATGTTGACGATGGATGACAAAGGCTTTTTAGACATCAACTGAGATTCATTTGAGTTCACGCTGCGTCACATTGCTTACCTGCATGGTGATGACATTCTCAATGTACCCCAAGGTACAGTTGTACGTGCGAGGTTCATCATATACTTGTAGTGTAGTTGACGACGATGGTGTACTACATGTTGTCGTGCTCGTGCTGAATGAGGTCCGACTATTGTCGGAATCTGGTGTCTTTCGTTTGCGTGATATCGAATGTGGTGGTGGTGGTGGTTTTTGTGGGGCGGGTCTTGGCATCAGACTGAATATCTGTTAAGGTCTCACTTTGAAGAGTGGAAGTGACCACAACTCACCCGCCAATGTAGACTTGTACGTGATGTAGACATTCTGTAAGCTCTGAGAGGTCGTGCCATGAGAAAAAGCGAGCAAGTGATCGGATAGTGGTAGATGGGTGTCGCCAGCGCACAAGATATTGCTCTAACTGCTTGATTTCGTTAAAAAGACAGTTTGCCACTTTAATTAGCTTCTGAAACTCACACCGTTGATCCGCCTATGACAAACAATCTCTAGGATCTGAGAGAATGGGTTAGCATCGACATCCTAATATGTTTAAAGATCACGCGCTTTCACGCGTCTACTTTCTTAATAAACTTGCCTCACGCGGTAGAACTTGAAACTTGGCTTTCGCTAAAGGTAACGCGACTTCTAAGTGCTTGAACCACTCCGGATTAGCTGTACCGTCGGGATACGTAGACATCGAACCGCAAAATAGCTTAAAGAAGGAGTAAGTAGCTTAGACGTAAATATAGAGTAAGAAGAACGTTTCCCCTAGATAATAGAGACTCTAACCTAAAATAAGGGTTTACCAACCTCTTAGAGTCTAGCTTACTATTGAATAGTACTCTAGCTCTTAGTCTAGCTATTAAAAAATACGTAAACGAAACATATCCTTAAAAGTAGTAAGTAATACTAGATAAGTAGAGCTAAGTAGAGATATACTACGTACTTTAAAACTATCTATCTAAGGGAGTAGAAAGGCCACCCCCCTCCTATACCCTATTTAACCCTTCGCTAAGGCAGCAATTATAGATTAGATCGCAATCAATTCCGCGATAGCCTACTTTTTTTTTGTTTCGTAAGGTAGTGTTCGAAGTCTGTATCAGAGTCCCACCATTCTCATCACGTCCCTCACACATCATGGCCGACGTCGACACTCCCCAGTCTTCGCCCTTCCTTCGCCAACTCGCCTCCTCAGATCCTGAAGCCCGTACGCAAGCCCTCGAGAATCTGCGTGTCTATCTTTCAGGGCACAGCGCATTCTCACCTCTGGAACTTCTCAAGCTATGGAAAGGTCTTTACTACTGTATGTGGATGTCCGATAAGGCTCTCATACAACAACGACTTGCATCTGAGCTCGCTGGCCTTATTGAAATACTACGAGCAGAAAATGTAATACCTTTTCTCGATGCGTTCTGGAAGACAATGGCGAGAGAGTGGAGTGGGATTGACGCTCTGAGGATGGACAAGTTTCTGCGATTGGTACGGTTCTACCTGAGGGCGACATGGGTGTGGCTGGCAAGAGGGGAGTGGAGGGATGTGGAAGCGAGGAAGAGGTTTCTGGAGATTTTGGAGGAGACGCCATTGAGCGCGAAGGATATGAAGATACCGAATGGACTGCGATATCATGTGCTGGACATATATGTTGATGAGTTGGAGAAGATCATGCCAGAGGAGGAAGGAAAGAGGGAGACTGTGCCGCTGCAAGAGCTGTTAGAGCCTGTAAGGAGGCTGTCAAAACAATCGCCAACAAAGCCTGTGAGGAAGAGAGCACAAGAGACACTTGAGGATGATCGCTTAAAGGAATGGCGAGGCGAGGTCGTAGAAGAGAAGGATGTGCCCCAGATACAAGATCAGAAGATTGACGATGATTTCGAAGGCTTTGATTGAACGAAAAATATTCTCATGACCAGCGACACGAAGATACGAGAGAACCACACCTCACAATCAAACGTGAGACAGTTCTGAGCTTGGGAGACTGCGCCCACGCTCACACTCTCATGCGTCAGAGATTGTAGCAACACCAACCTCGACCACTCACCAGCCACTACGACATGAATTAAGACGTAAGCTCAAGTACTGCTGAAGCGCAAGTGATCCTGCCGATTATGATACGAGCAAGGACTGCACACTTGCACAGCTAGATCGGAGCAGGAACTGAGAAGAATACCAAATGGCGCATCAAGGCCAGGATGGTTCAATTTCGCGACGACTGCATCATCGACAAAACATCATTTTGCGTGAAGAGGGCCAGGAAAGACTTGGAGTGATTCGGGAAGATGTCGGAGTTGGAAATGATGATCTCCTTCAGCAAGGCGAAGTCGAAAGAAAGTAACTACACAGCATGTCAGATCTGGATCAGCTCTACCTAGTCTGTGATTATCCATGGACTATCTGCTATTATCCGCGTTATAGAGCTTTGTCAGGAGAACACTGCTTTAGCATCGCATGTCGTCCTAATTGACCGGAATTTGCCGGATGTGGTTAATCAAAATTCTTGGCATCTGCGAGTGTCGTTGAGTTTTGACTTTGCTTTGCTCACGACGCCTGTTTCACTACAATCAAGAGTGATTTCGTTCTACCCATTCTGCGCTCAAGAAGTCAGGTATCCGGATTCGATCCTGATGTTTTATTTCTGGTAGCTTATGTTCGACCAAGTATGCATGACAAATCAAGCCGAGGCAGAGCAACGTGTGCTGTTGACGTGATTGGTCAAGATTCAAAATACCCAAGTCGGTCGCCTCCACCAAAATGACATCTGAAACATTTTGCTTGGTCTCCTTACCGCTGCCGATACTCTGCTATTAGTCTGTCCGTGCTCAACACATACGTGCGTAAGACGTTGCTCCGGCCGTGTGTAATGTTTGCTGCTATATAGTATAAGCGAGTGTTTCTGCTCGAAACCTCTGCAATCTGCCAAGATGGAAATACATTATCCAGTCACCGTGCCTTCTGCCAAAATAGCCGAAGCATCCGTAGATACAGCACCAGGCACACACATTGATCCAATTCCACAGCCTCCAGCTTATCCTGTCATTGGTAACCTTCTCGACGTCTCTGGCGACACACCAGTATACGACTTCCAACGGCTGACGCGGCAATATGGAGAAATCTACCAACTCAAGCTAGGAGGACGCGCGCCAATTTTTGTGAACAGCGTTGCCCTTACAGATGAGCTATGTGATGAAAGTCGCTTTTCGAAAAAGGTCGCTGGTGCATTGGAAGAGATAAGACACGGTGCGCATGATGGTCTCTTTACAGCGCATACGGGTGAGGAGAATTGGGGCATTGCTCATCGAGTTCTGATGCCTGCCTTTGGTCCGCTCGCTGTAACACATATGTAGGTTGAGCTATTGTTTTTACATGCCATGTCTTGAGTCTTGGCTGAGTCTTGGTCCACGTTACCAGGTTTGATGAAATGAAAGATATCGTCTCACAGATGGTGTTAAAATGGGCACGCGATGGCTCGGAGGCCGAAATCGCAGTGACGGACGATTTCACTCGTCTTACACTTGACTCTATTGCTCTTTGTGCCATGGACACTCGCTTTAATTCATTCTATAAAGCGCAACTCCACCCTTTCGTCGACGCAATGGTTGGCATGCTGTCGGAATCAGGACGACGAGCAAGAAGACCAGGCGTACAAAAAGAGCTGATGCGAATCCTAAATACAGGCTCTCATTACCACTTTGAGCAGGACATCAAACTTCTCCAGCGTGTGGCTATGGAGTGTATTGAAAGGAGGAGGACACACCCCAGTGATAAAAAGGATCTGCTGAATGCGATGTTGAATGGTGTCGATCACAAGACAGGGAAGAAGATGAATGACCAAAGCATTTGCGACAACATCATAACTTTCATGGTCCGTACAACTTTCACTCGTGTATAATTCATTGTATTAACACTTTGACTAGATTGCAGGCCACGAGACGACGTCTGGGTTGCTTTCGTTTCTATTCTACTATTTACTGAAAAGTCCGAAAGCATACCAAGCGGCGCAGGAAGAGGTGGACCGAGTGACAGGCAAATCAGCGATCACGGTTGACCATATGGCAAAGCTACCTTATCTTACTGCGTGCCTGAGAGAGACATTGCGTCTTTCACCTACTGCACCAGGTTTTGGTATTACGCCAAAGGAAGGAAAGGGAGATGTGACTATCAAGAGTGGGAACAAGACTTACGAAATACCAGCTAGCGGAGTCGCCGTGGTCAGTCTGCCACAAGTCCATAGAGATCCCTTGGTATATGGTAATGATGCAGAAGACTTTAAGGTGAGTAGCTGGATGTTGTGTGAGCATCAGGACTAAGCTGATCTTGAACGATAGCCCGAAAGGATGCTTGAAGAGAAGTTTCGAAAATTGCCAAGAAATGCTTGGAAGCCTTTCGGTAAGCATTAATATCAGTGGAACAAAAGTGTCCGGCTAACACACCTAGGTAACGGCATGCGCGCATGCATTGGTCGTCCATTTGCATGGCAAGAAGCTCTTCTGGCCACGGCAACACTATTGCAAACCTTTAACTTCAGCTTTGTCCAAGATTATGACCTCAAAATCAAGCAGACTTTGACTATTAAGCCGACAGCAGACTTCAGAATGCATGCCACTTTACGTCCTGGAATCGATCCTGTTCATCTTGAGCATGCGATGTTTGGCGGTATCACTCCTCCACATGACGATCAACCTGCCTTTGGTGTACATCCTGAAAATGGTGAAATCAAAGCCAAGGGAAGACCCATGACCATCCTATATGGATCTAACACTGGGACCTGTCAAGCTCTCGCACAAGGTCTGGCTTCAGATGCAGCTTCTCACGGCTTCAGTGCTGAAGTTCTTGATCTTGATGCTGCCATTGAGCATGTACCTAAGAACCAACCTGTTATCATCATCACAGCTAGCTTTGAAGGAGGTGAGTATAGAAGTATCGCAGTTAAAGATCAGATCTGACCCTCCAACAGAACCGCCAGATAATGCAGCACGCTTCATCGAATGGATGCGGCACCAATCCGACAACCCCTTTTCTGGCATTAGATACGCTGTCTTCGGCTGTGGTCACAGTGACTGGTCTCAAACATTTCATGCCATTCCCAATGAAGTCGACCGCACTTTCTCATCTCTTGGCGCCACAAGACTTGTCGACATGGGTACAGCCGATGCCGCCAAGAACCAGATCAACGGCGAGTTTGAAGCCTGGGAACCTGGATTATGGAGCGCGATCGGAGATGAGTATGGCGAAGAGCATGCAGTGCAAGCAGAAGAATTTGAGATTGAAGTCAAGACCGAGGCGAGAAGTGTGGGATTGAGGCAGAATGTCAAGCAAGCGAGAGTGATCAAGAGTGAACGTATAAGCCAGGAGGATGCACCTGATGAGCGACACCTTGAGCTAGAATTGCCAGAAGGCATGGAGTATAGAACTGGTAAGCTCTGTCGTTCGTATGACAATTGCTCTGGTGTTGACAATAATTTTCCAGGTGATTATCTGGCCATACTCCCTCTCAACCCATATCCAACAGTCGCACGTGTCCTCAAACACTACTCGCTTCCGCGAGACACACTGATCGCGGTCAAATCAGGTCGCTTCCCTGGTATCCCTACTGGTAGCACAATATCTCTCCACGACCTTCTATCAGGCTACGTCGAACTATCACAACCTTGCACACGCAAGACGGCCGAAGCACTTGCCAAGCACGTCTCAGCCACCGCATCTTCTTCACCCGACGCAACTGACCTCCACAATCTCGCCACAACGGACTACGAATCGCAAGTTCTTTCGCCACGAATTTCTCTCCTCGATCTCTTTGAACGATATTCCAACACATTAAGAACCTTCCCACTAGCAAGCTTCCTCCAGTCCCTTCCCGCAATGCGCATCCGCAGCTATTCGATCTCGTCATCATCTCTCGCCTCACCTCGCATAGTCTCCCTCACAATCTCAGTCCTTACAGCGCCATCCGTCTGGAACACATCGACCCGCTTCCTGGGCGTCGCATCAAACTACATCGCTACCTTGGAAGCAGGAGATACAGCACAAGTTGCGACAAGGCCTTCGCATCAAGCTTTCCATCCACCCGCGGATGTCGAGAACACGCCCGTGCTGATGCTGTGTGCCGGGACAGGCATCGCGCCATTCTTTGGTTTCTGTGCCGAGCGTGCACATCTGTTGCAAAGTGGACGTGAGTTGGCCAAGGGTGTGCTGTATTTTGGTGTCAGACGAGAGGTCGACGTGCTCTATGCTGAGAAGCTTAAGGAGTGGCAAGAAATGGGTGCTGTCGAGGTGCGGTATGCGTTCAGCCGTGAAGCAGAGAAGACGAAGGGATGCAAGTATGTGCAGGAAAGGATGTGGGAGGAGAGAGAAGAGTTGGTGGAGCTGTTTGATGCCGGGGCGAAGGTGTTTGTTTGTGGGAGCTCGAAGTTGGGTGAGGGTGTCAGGGAGGTGGTTGAGAAGGTTTATGCGGAAACGACGGAGAAGAGAGGGAAGAGTAAGACGAAAGAGGAGGTCAAGGAGTGGTTTGAGGGGATAAGGAATGAGCGGTATGCTGTGGATGTTTTTACATGAACAGGAGCACCAGCCTGGAGAATCCTTTCTGCAATATAACAACATATCGACGAACGCAACGACACCTAATTATGCAATCACTCCATTAGTCGTCCCGAACCTCAGTGTGAATGCTTATTGGAGGCTATGAAATCAAGCTAACAGACAAGCAAGAGGGTGGTGCCCATTCTATGCGAGAAAAGCGTGGAGATACCGCTCCACAGACTTGGAACACACTCGGCGCTGATTTGTCTTCGCTCTTTCTGGTCCTGAAAAGGAAATATGAAGCAGATATGCGAACGCGCTAATCCGATGTAGTTCTTCTCACCACTGACTTTGGGTCGCTCATTTTTCGGCATCTGAATCCCCTGGCTCGACCACTACATCCTGCTCCAGTTTCGCAAAAGGATAGATTTTACTGCACAAGCCTTCATCAGAATCGTGAAATTGATATGACGCTTCCATCTGGGTTGCAGTACATCTATGGCCATCAGGATGTTCGTGATAAGTGGAACAGACGTCTCTTGCGATTTCATGCTTGATGCCGACCGCTTTTCTACCGCCGCCGCGCACCTTTCCGATAACGTTGGACATTTCGTTACACAAATCTACCAGTAGGTCATGATTGATTGTTGATGCTGAATCAACTTGACGTCCATCGCCTGCATGTAGCGAGAACTTCCTCTTGGTAAGCTGCCTGATCTTAGCATTCGGCGGAGAGAGATCATAAGCCATTAAAGCAACTGTCATAGAGAGTGGATAACCATCTCTGTACCGGTTCCAGTCCTTTGCGAGAGCAGTCATTACGACATTCTTCAATCGGCACGATTGCAAACGATCACCCAAAGCCCATGCTTGGACGAGCAGCTGATCCAGATCCTCAAGGTCGAGACAGCGCAAGACTCCCGAATAGAGCCAACGCATAAACATCTCGAAGACTTGGACGTTCACGTCATCCAGCGTATGAACATTGCTACGACTCTCAATCCATTCTCCTGAAGTCGCTTTCTTGAAGTAGTCGCAGGTGTTCACCAGAAGTGCTTTGTGAACGACGAATGCCTTTCTGTCTGGACCGATGAGGAGCGTGACAGCTTCTGACATGTCTCTAACACATTCTGATTAGCACGTATTGCAGTGATCTTCACACACTCTGACTTACTGGACAATCCCGATATGCTAGATCGATAGCTTTTCGACGAATGATCCTCCGTGCCTCTATCCTCGTCAGGCGGTGGTGTTTCAATGATGTCGCTCGACTCAGACAGTGGTAATTCGTCGGTACCACCCATCTCAAGCTCAGGCCGTGTCCTGGATGAGGTCGGAGCTCCTTGATTTCGTTGTGAAGGTCGTTGAGATTGTGCAAGAGAATCAGACTGCGAAGTGGAGGAAGTCCTTATCTAGCACTGCCTGACTGTTCCTAGAACAGAAGAGTAAGGGCAGTACGCCGTAAAGGAAGATGCGATAGATGGAGATGAAGCTGATGCTAAGAGGTTGTGTGTGTCAAGAAGAGTGAAGAAGAAGATGCGCATCGAAGTGAACATGCGCTCACAAGGCTTGGGTTCAAACATGATGATCAGATCTGAAACACGAACAACCCATTGCAAACGCGCCTCAACTTCAGACATCCCGATCTTTAGTCTTATTGAAGCGCATTTTCATCTGCCGGCTAGCAAGTGGACATGATCTGTCGAATCTGTTGCACTCGAATGACATGGACGAAACGTGTGACAGACGCTGAAAGCTCGACCATGATGAAAAGGAAATAAAATTGAAATATCTAAATCTACAGCAGCAATGAAGAAGCATTCATACCCAGTCTACGCCACTTTTACGACTGGCAGCAGCACTGCATCTGCTCAAACCATTTAAGCCTCGTGCTCAGCGGCCTTGCGTGCCTTGACACCATCGCTCCAGGGGAAAGGCTGTACATTGTTAGCTACTGCAGATCAAAGAGAACAAGGAATTGGGGAAGTACGAACAATGGCTGTAATCTTGAAGAAGAAGTTGCTCTGGTCGGCAATACCAGCAAACATGTTGTACCAAGCGAGGAATGCAGCAACGATTCCGAAAGCACCACCTGCCGTGCCCAAGTGACCGGCAGTAACGGTGTTTGTGACTTGATGTTGCAGCGCGAGGAAGAGGAAAGCCAGGTCCAGCGTGAAGAACAGCGAGAAGAACATGACCGTTGATTTGAGTGTGAGCTAAAGATTCATAATTAGCACAATTGGTTCTTGTTATTCCACTTTGCAGATGGGAAAACTTGCCAGCATGAGGAAAGACGTGAAGACGAACCATCCCCAGAGGTACAATGCAAAGACGGCGTTGAATGTGCTGGCACCAGTCGCTGCGTTTACGTAAGAGCCAGGGATGTCGAAAGCAGGAGTGAGCACAATGCCGAAGGAGAGCCAGAAACCTCCGTACGAAGACAGGGCAGTAGCACCAAAGGTGTTTCCAACAGCCATCTCCCACATGCCAGCCAGTAGTTGAACGAGACCACCGTAGCCAAGAGCAAGAGCGATCACAAGGTTGGGTTCGGTAATGTTGTTGGCCTTGACGTTGATGAGAGAGAGGACGAAGGTGGTGAGGGCGAAAGCACCGAGACCGAGAGGTGCAGGGTTGGCGAATTGGCGCTGCCCGGCAATATCTGCGTGCATACCAGGGTTGAGGTCACCTGGAAGTGAGGAGGACGTTAGTTCATCAAGTCCAACGGCAGCAAGTTCAAGTAGGAAGTGTTTCGAGTCGTAGAGGTAACGCACCTCCATAAGCAGCTCTGAGTTGGTTTGCCGTCTCGATACGGATCATCTGGTGGATCTTCTCATCTTCGTGGTTGAAGCTTGGTTGAGACATGCTTGCTGCTTTAATGTCGTCGTGTTGATAGTTCATGTGGATGTGAGAAGTATATCAGAGGATTGATATGGAGAATTGTTCACTGATGGTGATGTTTCTGTACGTGAGAGAGGAGAAGTGTGAGATGTAGTGGAAGAAAGAGCCCTGGGGTAGGGATGGGGACATGCATGAACTTATATTCCCCAGACCCCAGTACTCCATACTTGCATCCGAATGGAGCCCCATTCACCCGCACAAGTCAACGGGTAGCGCGTGACCGTTCTTGTTACGTTTTCGGCGGGTGATTTGACACAAATGGCAGTAGAAACTGGGGCTGACAGGTGATGGATCAAGCCAAGCCGTGCGAAAGATTTTCATGTAATGTGTATTTCCGTGTTGCAAAGTCGACAGTTCTGAGCACTACCGAGGTTCTTCTTCCACATCATAGCATGGAGACCTGCTACAAGAGGCTTTCGCAGGGATGGATGGAAGGCACGGCGTCTACACCATTATTTCACGAACGTGTCAGCTTTTGACTTTCCAGGAACACTCAAACGGCGGATTGCAAGCCTGGGGCTCCGCAAGACGATCGATTAATTATCTGAGAATGCCACCCGGTATACAACTGCCGTACGCTGTGGAAAAACTGGTAAGATATTGGTTGTGTTATGTAAACCCCCTTTTACCCGGCCAAGCAACCGAGACACAGTCAACCAGGCGAAACAATTTGCTGGCACATGATGAAGGAGGCGCTACTTGGCGGGCGTGTACGCGCAGGCCTGGACTTGTTTGCACTGCTTGGAATTGCTTGTCCCTTGTTGGCCGAGAGTATGTACAGCTTCGTTCGTGGTTGTTTCGTAAAACAACCTAAAGCAGGAACGAGATCTGGGCAAATTGAATCCCCGTCGATCTGGAGACAAACTTCGTGGGGTGAATGGAAATCTCCACTTTGTTGCGGAGAAGTCTGGACTTTTTGCTCGGATTGTGGTTGTTGTTGGACAAAAAAAAATCGGACTTTTGAATCTAGATGGCATTGTTAGGTAATCACCGTGGATTCTCGTATCCGATTTCGCTGCGAGCTGTCCGTGGTGGCTCTTTCCTCCACTCGTCCTTTCTGCTTCGTCGAAAATTGTCGATGCTACAGGGCAGTCATTTTGCCAGTCTATCATCAGGCTGAAAGAAACAAGAGCAGACCAGAATACTGTGCCAATGCAATAGACCGGAGAACTATCCTTGTGAGAAGCGCTTAATTAGCGCCACGCGGCTATCTGGGTACCTCTCCGCGACCAGGCTAGCTAGGCGAGACAGGATAAATGTGATCATCTGGCACATGTTCAGATTAATAACCATCAAGAAGATCCAAAATTGATACAACGGGTCGTCGTTTGTTTATCCGCTTAGAAGCTTATGCTATGCTATGCGTGAATTTTGCCAAAAGTCGGACATCAAATAAGTTCTGTTTACTTTGTTGGAAGCAATTTCTTGGACGCACAGCTCCTGCCTTTGACCGAGTTGTGCGGGAAATAGGCAAGAAGGGATGGCACTGTGCCGATAGCAGCACTAAGAGATTTGAGCATGATGACGGCTATAAATATTTTTTTGCTCAGCGTAGAAGGCTAGACTGGTATCAACCAATCGCTGGGCAAGCCACTGGCCATATCTGGCTTCGGCCTCTTTCCTCCTTCTCACGGATCAGCTCTAGCATTCCAGTTTCTGCTATGATGCTAAATCTGACTGTTCTTTTTCGATGAAAACCTGTGAGGAGATTATGGAAGGCAGGCAGGCAGATTGCAGAAATGGCTTCGACTGCTATAGATCTCTCCAAGACTACCGTACCTGCATGTCTAGTTCGAACACTGTTGCCATTAACAACAGTTATTGACACGCTTTGATGTCTGTCCTAAGCGAAGCGGGCCGCCGAAGTGGCCTTGATACACTATAGGAGAATCTCATCCATTGTAATTCAGGTGCATAATTGACACTACTAGAACGCATCGGCGCATGGAGCCGCGAGCGCGTTTACGGTCTTATCGTCGGCTCTCCAAGACTATCGTGGTGATTCTGGTATATATCATCTGGCGGTAGGTGATAGGCAGGAAGGCCGAAGTGTTGCCGTCCACACTATCTTCCGAATTCTCGAACGCTTATGGCGATTCACTGTTACAAAACTCTGGGAGCTTTGTTTCTTATACTAAACTCGCTAACTCCCCGTAGCTGGCTGTGACGCCCGCCAACAGCAAACACACTACTCTAATGGTTGACGAATTCTGTACCAAGAGTATATCATATCGTCTAAATCAAGGCAAGTATTTTCGAAACGTGTTTCTGCAGAAATAGCATTGGTGGATAAGTCGTGAACTCTCTCAAAGCAAAGCTCGTCTTCACCGCCACTTCGTTGCAAGGAAAGTGATTACAACAAGACTCCCTGAATAGGTGCGAAAAATGAAGGAAATGGAGTAGAACAGGCTAACATTGTCACCTTTGCGAGCAACGCGGCTCAGACGTTTTGCAAGTTCATTTCAATTTGGTCATCTAAAATATAAAAATAGGCTTGAAAGGCCATCATATCATCCATCCCTAACTCGACCTGCGAGCAGTCTCTATCATCATCATGTCAACCCTTTCCTTCCTTCTTTCAAACGGCTTCGATCTCGTCCCAGCATGCTTAGTAACACATCTCCAAGACCTAAGAGTCGGTAGGCTCACTGACTTGTGACTTCGTTTTGGTGTGCTCAACGTGCGTACCATTGCCGTGATGACCAGAAACAGGATGCGACTTTGTCTTGTGCGCCTTCTTGCTGTGTGTCTGGTGCGCTTTCTTGCTGTCGTCCACGTGTGTACCGTTGCCGTGGTGGCCAGTCACAGCAGGTGCGTGTGTCTTTGTCTTGTGCTCCTTCTTGGTGTGGTCCTTGGACTTGACAGACTTGGAGTGCTTGGACTCTGTGGAAGAAGAAGTAACAGCAGGAGCCTTAGCCTCGTCACGCTTGGAGAGGCTGTGGGAGGCGGATGCAGTGATAGAGTGGTGAGAGGAGGAAGACTTGGAGTGGTGACCGTTGTCGGACTTGCTGACGGAAGTAGTCAGGGTGGTGTGGGAGGAGGAGTGAGCCTTTGAGTGTGCGGTAGGGTCAGCGACGGTGGTGCCGTTGTTGTGGTGGCTGCTGGTGGAGTGGTGCTTCTCCTTCTTGTGGTGCTTGGAGGTGGAAGCTGAGTGGTGGCCGGAAGAAGAGGAGTGATGGGCGGAGTGTGAGACGGTTGCTGAGTGAGTAGTGCTGACGGCAGAGACACCAGTAGGAACCGAGACGGTAACAGCCACGTCAGAGGCAGAGCTGGAAGACTTGGGAGCGGCAGAGACCAAGGATGAGGCCGCGAGGACGGCGATGATGGAGTAGAACATTTTTAGGGAGAGTGTGGATTGGTGGTACTGTGAGTGAATGTGGTGTGGTCTTTGGAGACTTTAGTTTGTCTTTTGCTTAGCGAATGGACGACGACTGTAATGAAAGATGAACTGTGGGTGATAGTGAATTATTATCGAGAGAAAAGAGTAGAGGCGTCACTTAGTATTTGTATCTTGGCATAGGAGTCTAGTCGGGTGGCAAGCACACATGCACCTTGTTTCACAACGCGTAACATGTCATTTAAGCAACCCAAGCTTTTTCTAGCCATGCAGCTCCCACCAAATGCTCCGCTATCCACACTGACGCAGGCGCTTCGCAGCAACACCATACTGGAGGCGGCATGTCACTATACGAATGTGACTAGAATTAGGAGCATGATAGCATATCCCTCGTATACTTACTTTGAATTACGTTTTACAAAAGCGTTGCTTGGTGGACAATCGAAGGGGGTGCCGATATTACGTGGATCCTAAGCAAGGAGGGCGCTTGTGCCGTGCGATGAGCGTGTATTTGCTCGCGCTTCGTAGCAGAGCGATTTGTTGGCGTTTGTTTGTTGAGACTTTTAGAAACTGTGGATCCCGGCCCCTCAGTGGTTGACGTACTTACACATGTTTCCGGAAACCCTAATCGGACAATCGTCAGGCCCGAAAGACCGTCTTCTTTCACCCGGTCGTCCCTACAATGAGGCCTGCACTTTCAATCGCATTGTAGTAATGAGCGCTGCTTATCCAGGTGGTACTAGAAGTCCAGACATAGGTCGATCTAGAGCACGTACCCGTTCTAACAGCACGAAGGTGAGACACACACGAAACGTGGGTACGGAGTGTATCGTTGCTCGGCAAAAGCTTAGCAGGTCGATCAGTTCTTAGACTTCAGTACTTTGTGGGGTTTCCGTATTTATTTCTCCTCAGTCCGTCAAAGTGATCACGTTTGTGATCAGATGTCGGTGTGTTGCAATTTCGCAGAGTAGCACAGGAGAGCATACACGTCAATTACGCTGTTGAGTGTGAAAAGCAAAGTGCAAAATTCGAGTCAAAAGCAGCTACTCCCAATATTCCTTTGGCGGCGAAGGTGCCATGAGTATCGTGAAGGGTTCGAATAGGCTGAACGATCAAGCGCGTCTTGTATCCCACGTCAAAACTATCTTGTGAGGAATGCCCTGTCCAAACTAGTGCTGTCTGCTCTTTGGGACGAGGTCTGCTCTATGACGGCAGTAAGTAGATTGTTCGAAAACTGCATCTTTGCGCGCTTTTCTTCGACAGTTTTCTGCGCAGCTTGCCACGCATCTCTGCCATGCCCGGGTATGAGTGGCTTCTTCAAAGCATATGTCCAAGATTTACTTTTGACACTCGAGTCTTGCGAAACATTCCAAGGAGCTGGTCTGTATATGCTCGTATTGTTGAAAAAGAATTGTTGTGGCAACAGTGGAGCATCGGGCTGTGGACTTCTAATGTCGATCAGACACTATGTTGTCAACACGCTCGTTTACAATGTGATACTCTGTCCATGGTCTAAGGCCAAAAAGCGTATCCTGCTCTGACCTTCACCGTCTGCCATGTCTCGTGCAAACGTCACTCCTTGCTGTTCACAAGCCCACTGCAACTGGCCTAACGTCTTCAGTATCTCGACCGGCTCAGTTATGAAGGTTCCCCAGTGCATTGCCACAGCCACTGGTGCTCTACGCTTCCCGTCATCTAATCCTAAAACTCGCTCGCTGCCCTTTGTCATCAGCTTTAGCACGCGTACAGCGTCCCAGGGAGGCATATGATTTGCAGCTGTGAGCCCTAGCTTGTGGCGTGGGAACGGACTGAGAGCATCCGGAATAGGTACTAAGGAGCGCACGAAGTCGTAAGTTCCTCCAACCCAGATTGGGAGGAGAAGCAGATCGGGCGAGCCAAGTGCGTCAACGATGTCTTGAAAAGCTGGACATGTCGAGTATGTTGGGTATTTCGGATCGTCTGGCACTTCGCCTGTTGCCGAGACTGGTTCCTGCAAGGCTGTGTTCGAAGATGTTGTAGTTGTAGAAGGTGGAGATGGTGGCCATTGCGGAGAGGCATGAAATTGATACCCAGTGTCTCCTGCGAAGAAAACGCGGTACGGTGTTGTTTCATCACGAATTGCGTGTTCGAGAAACCAAGAAGACCATAGTGTCATGTCTGTATCTAGACCTGTGCGGCCTGACTGATGTTGCGATGGGGTGCAAACGACCTTCAAGCACTTGCTATCCTCAACTCCTGGATGTGACGAGATGAAGACAGTGTCCCACCAGTCCAGCTCGTAGACTCGTTCATCAGGTATTCCCGAGTCGAGAAACCACTTCTTATTGCCAAGAGGTGCAATGAAGCGGATTGTGTCCTTGTTACTCAACCATAGAGCCATCACGGTATCGGAATCAAGGTGATCAAAATGAGAATGTGAGCAGAAGAACAAATCTATCTCTGGCAGATCTTCAACTTTACATGGTGCAGGATAATGTCGTGTTGGTCCAGCTCCTTGTATTGGAGAAGATCGTTGTGAGAATATTGGGTCGAACACACAACGAACAGGTCGCCCTCTTTCTTTCGATAAGGGCGGTAATTGTACAAGCATCCCTGCATGACCTAACCATGTCACTTTTGCGTTTGTCGAAGCGTTGTCAAAAGACAAGTCTGGGGTCACGACCTTCAATAACTCTGCAGCCTGCTGGGCCCGAGTCTCTAGCTTCTTCAGCTCCTTTGATCTCTTTCTGAGCACAGTTCTGCCTTTGCTGCCTTTCCTCGTCAAGCCCGATGGTGTGGCAGCTGAAGGTGTTGTAAGAGCGCTGGCAGCCAGCTCGATACATGGATCCACGTCTTCGCCCCACTCTAGATTATCCCAAACTTCTTTCTGTGTAGGCTTGTGCCATGATGGCCAGGGATTGCGGAAGCCTGTTCGCTCTTCTCCCTGCTCTGGAGTGGCTGAAGTAGACTTGCGGAATGAGGTGAAGAGGCCATCGCGCCGTGGGCGTGTCGCGGAGGGGGACGGGTTAAACGAAGGGAGGTAGGATGTCCAGCTTGTGCTGATATTAGGTGAGGGAAGGACGTGATGAGCAGGCGTGGAGGTGATCTTGGTACGGACGAGTCGAGCGGAGAGGAGCGTAGGTTGTGGTCGGTCCATTGTGGTAGCAGGGCGAACTACCTTATTAAGCCAACGTCTTCAACAAACGCACTTGCTGACTGAGAAGTTGAAGAGTGTTGTAAATGATGTCAGACGTGTTTCACAAGTCTGAAACACGCCAAGACCTTAGCGTGATACTGACTTCTCGAAAACCCATTTCTAGTTTAGAACAGTC
>Ga0181467_100044_pt1 | contig 47760 bp, 35 predicted proteins | sample InSIn5gowninarea_2_FD_119079 | JGI IMG/M metagenome (GOLD analysis project Ga0181467, IMG submission 119079) | Clean room microbial communities from NASA Spacecraft Assembly Facility at Jet Propulsion Laboratory, Pasadena, California, USA -... ... | reverse complement strand
CGTTCTTCTTCTGCACATTGGTGTATTAGTCTTTCGGGCTTGCTGGAACTGCTTGAGCGAATTGATGTTGTAAATGCTGGCAATGACGGTGGTATCGCACTCGATGCTATGAAAGAGTTTTGGCATGGGAGACCTGATTACTGCAACTATATTGAATTTGGAGAGGATTACTGGCGTGATCTTTCAGCAGAAGGCGCTTTTGTTGCGCGGACATTCAACGACTTTTGCCACGAAGACGGATCTTCAGATAGCCTTAGGGAGAAGATGCCTGAAGTGACGCGCTTCGCATTCTTGGTTCAACAGAATGTCAATCTACTGGTTGAAAGCGTGCGCACCAACGCACTGCAAGATGACGCAGAAGAGGATGAACAGCAAGAATTCGTCGTTGAGCAGCTACTACATATCGCGCTGACCTTGGACTACTCGGACGAGGTTGGCAGAAGAACAATGTTCTCGCTAATGAGGGAAGCACTTGCTATCGCTGAACTGCCCGAAGAATCCACAAGACTGGTCACAGAAGTCCTGCGCATGACTTGTGGCAACAACGCAGCTTCTGAGCGTGAATTTTGTGGAATCGTCCTTGAAGCTATTGCAGAAGTACATGATACGATCATGGGTGATGATCCTTCACAAGCAGGTGAAGAAGACAGTTTCCATTCTGCTAGATCGGAAATTAGCGGCGAAAGCACACCTCGTGGACCGAAGAAACAGATGTCAGAGGAAGAAGAGGAAGAAAAGGCTGTTCGTGAGATGATGGTCAACTTGAAATGTCTGCACATTGCTCAATGTATGTTGCAGAATGTTGACTGCAGCCTTGAGCAGAATGTGCATCTCGTCACCATGTTGAATAATCTGGTCATTCCAGCAGTTCGCAGTCAAGAAGCTCCGATTCGTGAGAAGGGTCTCCTGTGTTTGGGATTGTGTTGTCTGCTTGACAAAGTAAGTCTACAAATTTATGGAACCCAATTTGAAACACTAATTGTCAATAGAACCTCGCAGAAGAAAACCTTACCTTGTTCCTCCACTGCTTCACTAAAGGTCATGAAGAATTACAAAACATTGCAATTCAGATTGTCGGAGACGTTCTCAGCGCTCATCCTTCTATGCTTACCACACCTGTATCAGCAGAAGATGACGAACAAGAACATCCCTTTCACAAGCCAATCTACAAGCTCTTCTCCAGAGCTCTAAAATCATCCACAGCACCACTCCAATCAACAGCGTGTACAGCTCTATGCAAACTAATGTTGTCCTCCCCTTCCATATCTGCCTCCGGCACCAGCAGCATCCTTAATAACAACGAACTCCTCCGCCTCCTTACCATTGCATACTTTGACCCGGAAACAGCAGGCAATCCAGCCCTTCGTCAAGCTTTGAGCTATTTCCTTCCGGTCTATTGCCACTCGCGCAAGGAGAATATGCAGAGAATGGGCAGTATTGCTACTGCTGTGCTTTCCTGGTATGTTGATGTCAAGGAAGAGTTGGATGTCGAAGGCGAAGAAGATGCGATGGGTGAGATGGTTGGCTTGAATGTCGTGGTAGCGCATCTTGTCGATTGGACGGACGGGAGGAAACTTGCTGCCGCTCTTGGTGGATTGGGTGCCAAGAACACTGAAGATGATGAGGGAGAAGTGCATGTGGAGTGGGCATTGGAGCTGCTGGAGAAGGTGCTTGGCGTTTGTTCCAGTAAGTGCTTGCAATAAACAACACGGCCATGGTATGTGACTAATACACCAATGTGCAGAAGAAGAACGCAAACTTTACGTTTCCGTCATCTCCAAACTCAACTTCTCTTCCTCAACTCCTGGCACTAAACTCGAAGAAGTACTGCGTCTAGTCACCGAAGCGGTCGATGACAAAGTAGCAGCTGACACCGTCTCGCGAAACGCACTCACAAAGGTTCAGAATACATTGTCCAAGATTGTGAACACGACGCAGCGCAGATCTGAAAGTCGCGCTATGTCCGTTGCACCATCTGTGACCGAAGATATCGGCGATGAGTCTCGTGTCGTGTCAGAGGCCGACGTCACTGAGACGGAGGAAGGCACTATCATAGCTCCAACCCCTGTGGCGAGCCCTCGGAAGAAGACTGCGAAAGCTGCTGCTAGACAAAAGAAAAGCACTATCGAAGACAGCGAGCTCGAAGTCGAAGAAGATGCTACGGAATTGCCGCCACCGTCTATCTCAATGACGCTACCAGATCGCTCGCGTCCTGCACGTCAAGTCGGTGCATCGTCAACTGAGCACAACGACGAGACTGAAGCTGGAAACGAAGACGAAGAAGCAACGCCCCAACCGATCAAGCGCCGAGGTCGTCCTGCCACTGCCAAATCAAACCCGCCACCTATAGCAGAAGTAGAGGAATCAATCCTCGAAACAACAGAAGTTGAGGCTGTACCTGCACCTGCAGCGATCAAGAAACCGAGGGGTAGACCCACGAAAGCTCCTGTTCCGTCTTCGAGTCCAGATGTCGAGGTCGAGGAGAGTGTGCTTGAGGATATGACGGAAGTCGCTAAGCCGGTGAAGAAGGCTAGGGGAAGGCCGCCAAAGGAGGGGATGGGTGTTGGGGCGGAGAAGGGGAGGAGGAGTGTTAGGGCGGGACGGAAGAGGACTGAGGAATGAGTGTGGTATGGTCTTAACCTGAGATGAGCATGCTGAAGAGTGAGGGAGGAGAAAGAGGTGTTGTTCCGAAGTGTGCTTGTTTGTTTGTTTTTTGGCCCTTTTTGTATATTGTATTGAGCTCTCTTGCTGTTCTATCTACTTTTATGATGCTTTCTTCTTCAGCGACTACTGTACTTGACGGCTTATTGTCGTGTCCTGTACATGTATTGTTATCCTTTCCTTGATTGAGGGGTTTGATCTGGATGATGGCAATGCGAATAATGCTGCTGCTTTTACCTATGCGAGCAGCATGTCCTTTCAGCATGTCCTTTAAATACCCATCGAAAAACCGTGTTGAGCGCGTCATAGTGTGAAGCGTGATATTAGCGGCGTCTTGGAGTGTGGAGGTTGGAGCTTGCTGGAAGATGATCATAGCGCTTGCAGGCTGTCTGAAAATCATCCTTGGCTGTCAAGCCCAGCCTTTAACATGGGTCTTTCTGTCGGCTTGGGGCTAAGGCTGCGTATGGGTTTGTGATTTCTGACTAAGCGGTGTGGAAACGCGAACGACTGTGAGAGAGAAAGAAAGGTTTGTTCTCAGTACATTGGGGTGGGAATCTGCTTTAGGGCTACTTGGGCAGGGGACCGTCGACGTGGGTGAGGTGGCCACTGGGCTCATCAGTGAGGATAGACGTGATATTAGTGGTGAGCGTGGCATCAATCGGCCTTGGACGATAGACTGGTGAATGTACTGGGATTAGTTTTTATGTTTGAGAAGAGAAAATAGGGGAAGAATTGAGTGTGAGAGGCTGACAGCCAGGACTGGTGAACAAGACTTGGGGAAGAAGAGCAAGGGATTGTGAACAGGCTAGTGATACTTATAGAAGAGGGGGTCATTGTCTCGACGCCTTGTACTCATGGCGGCCTTGCATAATACATCCTCAAACAGCGTTGTTCTCATCAATACACATACGAGGCTGAGAGTTGGAGTGCTTATCCCGTAAAGGACACAGCTCATACTGGCCGTGGCACACGATCTCACGGCCTGCGGCAAAAACATCGTTGTAAGAGTGCCATCTGGAGCCAAACATACATATCATCCTGGCTCACGGCGCTTTGCCAAATGGTTAAAGACCTGTCAGGTGTATATTACGCTTTCTGATGCTGTTGTTTACCATCTTGAAATAAATTGAGGAGGTAGCACTGGTTCTGGTGGCGTCGAGTTATAACGTGTTCATGGAGGTACCTTTGACGAAGCAACGAGAAATCTCGGCTGTTCGCAGAGCAGTTAGTTGAGTGCTTGACGGAAGTGAGACCGTGTTAAATTCTGGCACATGGATAGGTGCTGGTGGAAGAAGATACAGCGCCTACAGGTATAGAGATTGAGCTGGTAGGAAGACAGGGGATGAGGCTGGCAATATAATTAGTATGTCGATGGTGTGTGGATGTCAACGAAGAAGGCTAGGTCAAGCCTAAGCACAGCTGAATCGCAACTCCATCGCTTGCTTCTGCATGAAAATATGAGAGTACAGACTCTTCTGTGATGCTCTGCGTAATCTCGAGCACTTAGCGAGGTGCACGTTCGTCGTCGCCACATCAACTACCCTTCATTGGACTTTCGGTGAGAGGTGGCACCTTGCTAAGCCTTGCATAGGCCACCAGCGGGATATATCGACTAATTTCGGCAGCGGTCGTCGATAGCGTTGCATATACTATATTGGCTCCGAAGCTATGATTCAGGGATTTTTGGCACGAAATTAGGGCCAATAGATCGTTCTGTAGATCAAGGTGAGCTGCTGTTGAAATTAGTCTCGCCAATAGATCTAGTCAGGGTAGAACGTGGCTCGGAAGTGCCATTGGCTAGGTCGCAAAATCGCTCAAGCGAAGGCCACTACGCCAGGATTAGGACAGAGTATGACAATAACCCGAGTACATGAATGGCAGTGTATGCTATAAGCCGTTTCAAGACGAGAATGATGAGGTCTGTGAAACGAATGAGCATTGCTGAATATCGTGGTCGGAATTATCCAATGGAAATGAGATCTTTGGCGGACATTGATTTCTCGGTAGAAATTCGTCTTTGATAGACAAGTAACCAGTATTGTTTACACACTTACCATTTTGGGAGAGCGCGGTCAGGATTTGCTCAACTATCAAACCAGATATAGTAGCTGATCGACCAGACTCGACCAAGCTTGGCGCCAACAACTCAAGTCGAGAAGTCGTCGTGTTCGAGCGCCGAGTCACGTACGATGCTGGTGTTGTGAGTGGTGAGTGTTGAGCTCGACAAGATTATGAAACATACAGGGTGGGAGGTAGTGTGGTGGCAAAGAGGAAACAGTTCTTAACTAGTGGGATGGTCGTTGTCGGCTCGCTGCGTAACGGCGTTATTACTCCACCGTGGCAGAATCATTGAAACGGCATTTCGCTTGACTTGCCTACTCTATGGCAGACGTTCCAAAAGAGCTCGTGTAGGCGACCGGGACGATGTGCTTGCATGAGCTGTGCGTTGAAACAATTCCGTGATAATGCACTGATTTTAGGGTTTTGTGGGTGAGTAGCTTTTACACGACGCTGCGAGTTTCTGAGTACTGAACAAAGAGTTTAAGATGGCGCAGGCGCCGAGTATACCACCAAGACGGTGTCGGTAGGTGAAGGATCATGCGGTAAGCGGTATTTTGTGGCAGTTGGACGCATTGCCGGCAGCAGGGGCTTGACCATGAGTGTGGGGCCAGAAATCCAATTTGATGGGACAAAAGTATTGATTTTCCTCGAGGCTGAGCTTAGTACACTCGTAGCGTAATCATGCAATTGGACTCGGGCACTATGATCCTGCTAGTGGTGATCTGGTGCATGAAGGTGTGAGACTGTCGTCTGTAACACACAGTGAGGGAGGTCTGACTCGCGCGCATGGAGTCCACGGTCTGATTGCACGCGAGAAAACCAGTAGGTCTTGTGGTGATCGTCAAAAGCCACGAGCTGCGGCTGGTCGCTGATCTTGATACCAAGGGCTGCAAGGATGACGTTACCAATGAGTTTGTGCCTACTCCTCTTCTCTCGACTATCAGTCTCGGACGAGCGGAAGACCTATTGTGTCTTATTCCTGGAAGATATGCTTTACGACTCGTCTTAATTTGATATCGACAAGGATCAGGGCAAAGACGGCATGACTATATTGCGGGACTTTAGAAAAAAGCCGAATCTCGTTCTTTGCTCTATCATGCTTGATTAGCGAATCCAACCTGAAACGATATCTCACCGTTCAATAATAGAAGTGTTTCACATTTGGTCTAGACAGTGGTCTTAATGCGTTGACCGCCGCACAAGGAGATGTTCTCAATTAACTTTCTAGGTTTGCTTTTGGGGGTCGATGAATTATGCGGTGAACAATCCGTGCAGCCACACACCGGCGAGATGTGTATGCCGAAGCTAGTGTTTGGGGATTCATTGCGGCGGAAGAAAACCGCCTCAGCCACGATCGAGCTGTTAGCCACATAGCGTATGCAACGATGGAGCTATCCCACACCTCTTCCAAAGATCGTCAGCACAAACTGTAGCCGAGAGATGATCACCCTCGTCATTGTTAGCCATGCTCGTCGCTTCGCACGCGGCGACCACGTTGCACAAATGCCGTCAAAGTCATGCCAACAAGATGAAGTTCCTCGTGGCATATCTCGCTCGTTGTTTAATGGCGTGTTGATCTCTCTAAACGTAAAGGCGATGCATAGTATCATTGTTGTGCATTGCTCGGTATGCAGCACCATCTGAAGCTTAACGCCCAAGAAGAGAAAGGGTCTGCTGTGTGCCCTGACGGATGTGGAAGGAATGCCTCACGGCGACTGCCTAAACGGCCTATGGGTGTTATTTTTGTACGACGTGTCAGTTTTACACTTACTCTGGCTGTGACTCCGTGAGACGTTAATCCAATACATGTCCACCACAGTCAGCCTCAACTCGCCGAAGCCAGTTGGCATGAATTTCAAGCGAGCTCACATAACGGCAATTCTGCATCATATCATCATTCCCAGAAAACTCGAACCGTTGCGGAAACGCCATTGGCGCATGAACGAAGACTGCGATGCCGGGCGTCTGCGACTTCATTACCTTATCGCCAGTGTGATGTGACGACCTTGTGGCTTCACCTTCCCGTTCATGTTTCGTGAGAGAGGCTTGCGACCCTGTATCTCCCACAGATAACAGCTGTAAGTCAACACAGCAACGAAGACGCAACTCAACTGACAGAAACCGACGTTAGCGCTGAAATGGAGGCCATGTGGTTCGGCTATTGTTTACAGCATTTCATGCCACGCTCTAGCCAGGGCCCGTCGCATGCAAGCCACGCTGCCAAGTATGATACTCATGTTCTTTGTCGTACCCACCCATGCACACTCACAGTCCCACCCTAGCGCGCCTCCTCCTCTATCCGTCTTACCTTGCTCCGCACTTTTTGGGATAGCACAACGGCACCGTCCACCAACACATCGGGAAGAGGGTAGATCCCAAGCCATGTATCAACCATGCATACTAAGTCACATCTCTGGAAATTTCACCTTACCGGTTCACTTTTGACCACAAGCCGCTATTACCGCTTGCGCGCCCATACCTACGCCAATTCAAAAACCAGGCTATTAACCGTTGGAGTTGGCCAACAACTGGCCACAGCTTTGGGTGCTTTTATGTTGGTCCCTCGCCTCGCCGCTCTCTCACTGACTTTTCGCTCGGATCCTCGCTTGCCAACGTTTGTCGTTTTATTTAACTCCTACTAATTTGTCTTGCCACCTTGTTTAGGCTCAGATAGAGGCGCGTGTTGTTCTGTGGTTCTCACGTCGTGGTTTCCTGCAGGCATTCAACGTTTCGCTTGTTTCATCATCATCATCTTCGCTTCAGCTATCCTCTTTCGTCATTTCTGACTTGTTTATACTTGCGGCTGCCTCTTACTCACAGTCTGTTCGAGGCTGTATATGCTGAAAAAGTCCCTTCTCGCCAAATTATCTTTACTTTGTCAACTGTCTTCCGCCAAATCACCGTTGAGACTAGCTCTACAAACTCTTGCTTCACGAAACAGTCCAGATCACTTTGACGCAAGAAGAAAGTATCTACAAGTGGATGGCACGACAGCTATTGCAATAACATCGGATAGAGCATAGCCAACAAAGTTATGCTCGCCATATTGATAATACAGAGACGGATGATTTCAGAAAGAACATGTCTAACCAACAACCCACCACAAACGATTCATCGCGTAGACTACAGCCCGACGTAGCCACGCGAGACACACAGGAATCAAACAATAGCTCAAACCAAACTCCGCGATCTCATCGAGGCTCTCAAGGAAGAGTTTCAGAGTCACCGAGACAGCATCAAGCACCTTTGTTTACACCAGCAAACATGCCTGTTGACATCTTGTCAAGACCAGCTCTTCCCCATGGAGGTCACGAGCTTCCTTGGCAGGGCAGACATGATGAACGACTTCCTAGTGTACGCTCGTTGATACATCTACCACCACTAGAGCCATCCCAACCACTACATTCCGCAGCATTAACCACTCCTACATCTACTGCCACCTCTATCGGATCAGCGCGTCACTCATGGCCATTGCCAGCGCCAATGGGTCCTCCGACACAGCCAGCAGCAGTAATCAATCAACTACCAGCCATCTCTGAATCTCATCCAGTGCAACGGTTCGACCATGTTGCTGTTGGTCCTCCTCGCCCGTATCCTCCTCGGCCCCAATCGCTTGTCGCGCTCTCACCTATTTCCTACACGACTTCACCTCGTACTTTCGCTCGGCACGAGGAAGTTGCTCTCTCACCCGACTTGAGGATACCGCGCCGCGCTTCACCTCCCCCAGCTGTCCACTCACATTTCATTCACCGATCTCCTGGTGCTGAAGCTGAGCGAGAACGTAGAGAAGCAGTCATTACAGGTCAAGGTATGTTGGTGGTAGTCATCGAGATCTTGATTACACTATCTGTCTATTGCTTTGTCTAACATAACAACAGTGCGCAGAGTTCTACGAACAGAATTTATTCCAGATAGGGGACATTGTTACGTTTACGACGATGGCTCTATCTGTGAGATGTCTGTTGGTGGAGAGCCCGTAAATCCTGAATGGGGATTGACTAGAGCTGGCCGACCACGCAAGCGTCTGGCCAAGGCTTGTAACAATTGCAGAGAGAAGAAGGTGAGGTGTGAACCTGGAGAGACTCGATGTGTGAGATGTGCTCGACAAGGCGAGGAATGTAAATGGTGAGTTGAGATCAATCTTGTTGTCAAGCACTCGGAGTTCAGTAAGCTGTACTGACTTTGCGTTCTTCTTCAAGGTCTGACGATCGAGATGTTAATGCAACACATAACGAAGCATCGGCGCAAGAGTCAAGGCATCTGGATGGACCTCCAACACCACCATACTCGCTTCACTCACGACCAATATTCCACCCACTCACAGACTCCAGAGATGACAATCCACGACCCGCCAAAAGGAAGAGATCAAACACGCCGCCTCGACCGACTAAGACGGAGTCGTCAGAAAGGGAAAGTCTACACAGGCAAGCAAGAAACAAAGGGACAACCTCGCCAAGAGGACGAAGCAATGAGGGCGAACTCGATATGAAGTACGATCCATTTCGCACAGATTCAGCAAGCGCGTCAAGGTTGATGACGTTATTCTTCTCCTCATCGCTTTGTGGTTCAAGCACAATCTTGCCTCAGGAACATTTATTGAGATATGCAAAGACTGGAGACAAAGTGTCGACGAAAGAACGACTCTTTATTTGCACGACGCTGGCACTAGGCTCACTGTTCAGTCAGGACAAGCCATTGAGAACGTTGGGAACCCAACTTGCCAGTTGGGCTGTTGCCGTTGATCGGGAATGTTGCTTCACACATACTAACCTGTCCGTCATCCTGGCTAGATTGAACCTGGCGCTCTACTACTTTGCCATTGAGGAAACAGATCTATCCCAGCATTATCTGTCTGCTGGCCTTGCAGATCTGAAGAAATTACATCTGAATGTAGAAGGAGGTGCAGAGTTATTGACGACATCATCACAAGACACCTTCAGCAGTCTAGGACTACCGATAGAAGAGCGCATTGAAGCAATGAGACGAGCTTTCTGGCTTGGTTTCTTAGCTGAGGTAAGTTTTACCCGACCATTACCAGCACAAGGATCAATTCTTGACTCACCACACATTAGCGTCTCTGCCTGACTTCTGGCTCTCCGGCAGCATTCTCACTCCTTTCTGGAGATACCTTTGTCCGCCTGCCCTCTGCAAATACATTCTACCAAACTACACCTCTACCAACTTCAGGACCTCTCTTCGATGGTGGCATAGTAGCTTTTACACCACCTCGACCTGAAGAACTCGGTACGGCAGCTCATACAATCCTAATCACTTCTATACTGGGCGACGTCCTTTCTCACACCCGACAATCACTGCACCGTCGCTCACTAACCACATATCACAATGAATACGGCAATTTCTATGCTGCAACAATCAGGCGATTAGGAGAATGGGAAGGTGCATTGCCACCTTATTTCAGACAACATCAGGAAAACACTATGCTGCATGTGCAAAGAGGAGATCTACCGGCATATCTGGCAATCCACACAATTTATCACACTGCGGCAATACATCTACACAGATTCGTGAGACATGCGCTATTGCCTCCAGAAGTAGTAAGACGAAACATACAACAAGCCACCGCCCACGCTTTCGCTCTGCTCGACCTATTCAACGCAGTCGTGCGATCGCCGTCATTCCCTGATTTCGGCGCTTCGTCTTCACATAGCCAACATCAACAACATCAACCACAACCATCCGAACTCCACTCAACCACAATACCACGCGAAAACCCACTCACACTGCCACTCCTCTCCCACGCCGCAATCCTAGCCACGGACGTCCTCTCCTGCGCCGGCGCAGCAGAGCGTCACCTGCCCGCCGTCATTCACCTCCTCCAATCCGCACATACGATGACCGCGGAGAGATCGCGCTGGTCTGCACCAGCCAAGCATGCAGAAGCCGAGATTCAAGCCAGGATCACTCGGTGTAGGAACATCACTAGAGGCGCGTGGAGGATGGAGAATGCAATGAATTTAGAAGATGTGGAAGCAGGATTCCCAGACAGAAGAGCGAGTGGTGGTAGTAGTACTGCTGGGAGTGGTGGGACGATGTTGGCTGGAGTGAGTGGAGGAAAGGAATTTGATGTGTTTTATGGAGTTGATGAGTGGACTTTGCAGCAGACGAGGGGAGATTTTGTTGTTGGTTGAAATTGAGATGCAAGTATGAGAGGAGAGAATAGGAAGGAAAGGCAAGATCTGGATTGGCCTGGAACGAGAGACGGATGTCCGAAACCATCGATCTCCACCATCATTGGCATCACCGGACTATGGTGAACCACACGGGAAAGCGGTTCCAGACGCCAACGACGATGCGGGCATGGCACTACCGAAAGCGAGCGTTCACAATATTGTGAAAGAAGAACGAATTTCCGTGAAGATGAATGAAAGAGCAATACATGTGGAAGAGTACATGTAAGGCGGAAACTGGAAACGAACAGACTTGCAAAACAGCAGTCATCATGAAAATAATGTTATATCGGAGATATATTGAAACATTGCCTCTCATTTCCTCCTTCTCATTTCCTCCCCGCAATGACACTTGACTTCCTCGTCCTGGGCTCACTCCTCTACGAAGAAGAAAAGAAAGGAAAACAAAGAAGGAGAAAAAGTCTTTGACTTATGTACAAATCTACATGTCTATGGCAAAAGAATAGAGTAACATCAAGTTTATCCCAACACAAGGAGAACGAGGAATCGAAAGCTGGCTTTGATGGAAACAAGAGATGGGAGAATGATGCATAGAGAAGGTTGATCTCCTGTCTAATGCAGGACGTATATTGGCGTCAGTATATGTCTTCACCTCTCACATCTTCACCTCTCACGTCTTTACTTCTTATATCTTCATGTCTCGTGTCTTCACGTTCAATGTCTCTGAGTTTATTTGTCTTCATCTCTTATGTCTTTACCTCTCATACCTCACGTCTTATATCTTCACTTCTTATATCTTGACTCCTTATGTCTTCCCGCTTAAAGCCTCACGTCTTCCCCTTCCATATCCTCTTCTGTCCTGTCAACCTTCATTATGCATTCTCCACATCATCACCACTCCTTCTTTTCTCTCCTCTCCTAACAACCTTATTTCCTGTTAGGCTTTTCTCTCATTATCTCTATATCAACTTTTACATCAACCTCTACGTCTTCTCTTCCCATCTCTTATACAACGTTTATATTATATGCTCTCGACTTATCTCCTCTCTACTAGTCTCCTCTCTACTCGTCTCCTCTTTATCTTTACCTCCTATATCCTCGCCTTTTATATCTTCTCCTCTCCTCTTTTTCCTCTCCGGGAAGGTCTTAGGTACTGTACTGGTCTCCAGAATGACAGCGTTCTGGTCAAGATAGAGTTCCAAAATTGTTGCAGGTAGATTAGCAGGATACGATGATGTTTTGGTGATTATGGGTGGAAGTATATATAGTAAGGGAAATCAGTCGCTATCATGCTTTCAAAGGTTGACAGGAAAAGAGCACTAGGCTCGTGGTCCCTTCCCAGGTCAGGTCTGCAACACAACTCTGGAAAGGTCAAACAGAAATTTAATACTTGCAAAGAGTGTTTGAACAAACTGCAAGAACCAGGCATGAGAGTGGCTATTTTGTCTGGAAGGGGGGTATTACGTTATATCCAATATCTTTTTGCCCAATGCCATGATGTCCACCAATTACCCCGAATTTTCACTTCTCGTTTCCAAAAAGAAGAAATGGATTCCCCTCGGCCTCGTCTTGCGTCTTCTGTCTGACGTTCTTGTGAGGAAAGAGAGAAGAATGCCGTGCCGCGCTACTACACGCTACGCCTTAGCCTTCTTACGCACTAGTCCTGTATGAAGCACATTGACTTCTGGCTGCTGTGTAACGACTGTCTCGTCTGGTTTCGGCTTCTTACGGACGAGCATAGCCGGTAATGTTTGTGCTTGGTTTCCAGTAGGCACACCCACACCAGGTCCATCCCGGCTCTTCACGCTCAACACATTCACATTCAGCCCTGCATTATCATCACTTCCCAAGCTCTTCGTCATACTCGCAGTAGTCCCCCGACCAACAACATCAACACCCCACGCCCTCCCTCCCATCCCCGCCACAATGCCCGTCTGTTGAATCCACGTCTTCGTACTCTTGCAACTATCCGCCAACGACGAAAAGTCCTGCCGGAGCAGTATTTCATGCACGCGGTCGTACTCCTTCAGTGGTAGGACGGTTGTGCCGCGAGTGGTGTGGGGGGCGTGGTAGTATGGCGATGTTTCTGGTTGTGTTGTTTGTGAGAAAGAGGTTGTGGAGGTGAAGGAGGAGGAGGAGAGAGTGGTTGGCGATTTGCTGTGAGGGGCGCGAGGGCGGATTAAGCCTGTAAGGATATGTGTGTGTTTGAGCTTTCGCTTCTTTGTGGGAGGCGCGGTGCCTGGCGTGGGAGACTTGCGTTTTGTGGTACGGAGACTGAAATCAGGTATGTCTGCGTTGACGATATTTTTTCTTGGTGTAGGCGAGGCTACTGGGTTGTCATGAAGATCTTTAGTTGCATTCACAAGCAGGTTCCCTGGAGTAAAGACAACCCAAATAAATCCAACCAATCTCCCACTACAGCACTCTTGCCTGTATGCCATCATCTCCCAAAACTGGTCCAACGTCTTGACCGACTTCCACATCCCTGTTCCTCTCTTCTTTGGACTGGTGAGTGTGGCACTACTGTTTTGACTAAAGCTCTGACTCGATTGGCTGAGTACTGCATCTGGTATCTCTTCGTCGAGCTCTGATAGAAAGCGTGCTTTTGGGTCGTCTGGGAAGTGAGGGATGAGGCAACGTGGTGGTGCTGTAGGATGTTGAGTGATGGTTTCTAGAGGATGGGAATTGGTCCAGCGTTTTGCGTTGGCTGGATCGAGTCGAGAGGATGGAGGTAGGAAAGCAGATGTTTCGTGGGTATCGTGACCGGGCACTATGAGATGCGCTTTGGTATATAGCGACGTTGTATCTATGGCGCCTGGTGACGAAGCGGTCGTATCGGGTTCACACGCTCGCACGATTGGATCTAGTGTTTTGCACCACCACTTGACCAACTGCCTGTCGTCCAAAACATGCTTTTTGTCATTGTCCACACTGCCCGGAAAGAGGTACTGATTCTGTGCGCGCGCAAAGAGTGATAATACCAGTCTCCTCTCCGGCCGATGCCTATGCTCGACAAGCCATCGGATGAAGCCAGACGTGATTATTTTGATCATCGAGCCAGCTCCGCTCTCTGTTTGAAGCAATGAGGCATATCCAGTTGAGTCAGCCTTTGAGACGAATAGAGTGCTAAGATGTGCCGTTGTGTAGAGCACTATCTCGATGGCATAGATGGCCACTTCATCTTGCTTGCCGTCTTGCGCTGTCGTGGTCGTGGTCGTTACGAGAAGGGAATGAGATTCTGAATAGGTCCTCTCTGGTTTGTGGCCAGGAGGAGCAGCATAGATGGGATCACATGGTGTTGGTGGGCTAGAGATGTGATAATAGCGCAGTTTTAGAGCGGCGGGAAGACTGCTAGCAAGTGCGTCGGTGAGAGATGTAGAGGGGGAAGTTGAATGTGTCATATTGGAAACGCGCGATTGGAATTGTTGACATGAGGAAACCTGAAACATTAGATCGGCGCAGGGGTTAGGGACAGAGCCACTTTTATTTTCAAAGTCATCCATGGCCAGCAGAGCACCTCTAAAGTGAAGTCAAGCATCCTCAGACCAGACCACAATCACTATCACTACTTCACCACAATGCCACCAACGACTCCCCTCCGCCCAATAGCCAGTACAGTCTGTCGGCAGTGCAGAAACGCTCTCCTCCAACAACGGCATGCCTCTTCCACGACCTCATCACAACAACTTCCCCTCCGCAATGGTGCCGCTCAAACATCTCCCGACAACGCTACCGCTCCTCCTCGATGGTCACGCACCCCCGAAGCAATGCGCGCCCCCCATCGCATCCGCCCAAAACTCGACCAAGACACCTTCATCTGCAATTCCGACCCCAACGTCCTCAACTCCTTTTACACACGCATCCTAGGCGAGGACGGGGCTTCCGTGCTGCCAGAAGATGTCAAGTGGCTCGCCATTACACACAAATCCTTTGATCAGGGGAGACGAGGGTTCAACGAGCGATTATCGGTGTTGGGGCGTAGGATAGTGGAATTACAGACGAGTCTGGCACTGTTGGAGGCGCCGAGTGGTAAGCCGAAGAAATTACTGGGGCAAGTGGATGTGTTTGGACGAGCACCGTTTGTGCATCCGCAGACGGAGAGTGTAGGGAATGTGACGTTGGAGGCGAAGAAGGCGATTACGGATAAGAGGAGGATGGCACAGTTGGCGGAGAAGTATAGGGTGGGTGAGGTGTTGAGATGGCAACCGATAATGGTATGTTGGGGAAGGAGTGCCGTGCAGAGAGACATTTTGCTGATTAGAACATAGTCACATGATCTGCCTGGTTCGGGATTGGATGGTATATTGAGAGATGCATTGTTTGCTATCGTTGGAGCGGTCGCACTACAAAGAGGAGGAGAAGTTGCGAATCAAGTAGTCAGGACACGGATATTGAGGCCGCTTGGCTTGTCATGAGGAGAACAGCTTTTGAAGCTAGAGTGAAGACGTGGAGTGGGCTATGGACTTGACAGACGCGAGTATACCTTATCGTGAAACTATAAGGATCAGGCAGAGCATGCAGGCGGCCATCGGATCAGCTTTATGAGGCGCATCCGTGAATCCTTACGGACATCGATCATAAAGATGCGAAGTGTAGTGCATGCTGGTCATAAGATGGATTACGGCAATAACCACTGGTTCTCCACCGAGCTCTAAAACACTGCAGGACAGCACTACGCACCTGCTTCATCTGATGCCATGGAGACGATAGTATCTGTACAACAAATGCATCAGACCCCACGAATCTAGACCATAGAGTAAAAAAGAGCATATGACTCTTTTATTGTAGAAGTGTTACACATGTAATCGTCGTAGCGTTTGTTCATGTCGTACAAATCCAACTCACTTCGTTACAAACTCACAACTAAGCCCAGAACTAGAAAGGAGCTGGGGTAGTCTCCAACTATTCTGTAGAGTTTCTTGATTGTGAAATTCCCAACTTCTATTCTTGAGGAGATCAAAGATTTGGGTTTGGAATACTGTGTGTGAAGAAGATGTTGTGGCAATCTAATAGGCTTTTATTCTTACAGTAGGCACTAATTGCGCGCCATGAATCTTTGTTTGAATGTGGTTATTGAGGTTGTTGTGTGAGTGCAGGGATTCACGGTGTGGCAGTCTTTCAGCACTCTGGACTCATCAGACGAATAAAGATTCTGTCGTGGGACTTTTGCAAACTGTTGTAGTCGTTACCGTACCGATAATCCCTAGTACTTTGTCTCACAAGACTAGAGGTATATAAAGAAGTTGTCCTAGAACTTCTTGCAAGTTGATATCGAAGTAGTAGTATTACCGTGAGGTTGGAGAATAGTTTCATTGGAGCAGACTCTCTTTTCTGGAAGAGCACCACGAAATAGCATCGCGGTAATCTTCCTTGCGACTGGCCTCTTGGTATCTTTGGTTCGATTGTTTTCCAGATTGTTCGGATGTCGCCAGTCCGCTCTTCTCCGAAAGTGCGGTCTGCCAAAACGTGTTTCGTCAATCAGTCCTGCTACTAGTGGGTCAGTTTAGGCCCAATGTAGCAGGCCGAGGCGAGAAGGTTAGAAATGCCTGTTCGAGTCTAGCCTCTGTCTGCTTGCTCTTCCGACTCCGGCTCTTTCATCTAATGGAATCTCCACTGTGGAAGTAAGTCAAGTCATCTGACTTTATGAATAGATGATGTCTTTGATGATGCTTTTGATGCTTGGGACATTGTTGATGACATCTCAGCGCCTATAGTAAGACGTATATATCATATACTCTTTCGTGTGGAGAAGAGGTTGGTGTAATAGTGTGAAATAGAGTGAGATGGAGGAAAGAGAGCTGCAAGTCTCTGATTCGTTGACTGAGCATTTATGGTTAAAAGCAGAGGTGACATTTGTGTGCGGAGGTGGCTTGCAGCGGTGCTGTGAAAAGCGGGTCCTGGACAAAGGCTGAGCGAGTCTACGTTTGTACTTCTCTCGTAATACAACCGTGTTTGCAAGAGTGACTTTCTTTCGAGGCGTAAATGTGCTGTGAAGAAGAGGAGAGACAGCAAGATATAAGTAGCAGATAGATTGACCGTCTCGGTTATGAGCAGAGTCAAGAGCAACAAGGAGAAGGAGAATGAACCACTTAGAAGACAAAGGCTTATCGCGCTGGCTTGCATGCGGACTAGCCTCCGTCGAGAACGTGGGCCGTGATGAACTATGTAGTGATGCCGATGGAGGAGGAGGAGGGTTTCAGGCAGCAGGGTCATACAACAGGGCCAGCTCATCAAAGTGGACATCCACATGATGCCGAGTGTAAGTATGACGAAGGAACAGGAGTCCAGGCCTGCAAACACAGAGCTGGAAGGTGACATCAAGAGAAAGAGAGATCTTGTAGCGCCAAGACTGTGGACCCCGTGCATCTGTCTTCCGTATGTCGCCAGCAAGCCACAAATTCAAATTCAATCCTCGAATTCCTCTCTTCGTTTGCCTGTCATCCTATTCTGTCTCTTTGCCTTCTTTCGTTCAAATAACACAGTAATCACGACATTTCAGACACATTTGGTGTCGCCTCTTGCACCCACACAACGCTTAAGCAGATAACAATCCACGGCCGCGTCTACTGTCTTGGCGGGACCAGCCTCCTTACAGCTGCGACACAGCTGTACACTGTGATAACTGTTACTTCGACCCTGTCCACCTGACCGCATCGTCAATACAAAGGTCATTTTCTCTGTGCCGCCGCCCGCCCAATTTGGCAGGTCGTTGCACCTAACCTACTTTGTTACACAACCTCCACACACCATCTGATCACGCTTGGACGCCTAATTCGTCGGCAACAATCTGTTCAGGCCTTGGCCTTACGAGTGCAATCCTCGGTCTTGGGATCACCATCATTTGATTTGACCCTATAAAACATCTTTCTGTCTTATCCGCCCGCACTTTTCGTCTTCATCACATTGAGGAGAGATTGTCACATCACCGATTGCGGCTCTTGTGGGGGCAATCTATCTCTGAGAAAGTGATTGCACCTGCCTGCTACAGCATCCAACAATACATTATCACCTCTGACTGCCTTCTCTTCATCTTAATATCGACTGGTGGCCAATTCGATATCGCGATCAATGAGAGAAGTCGAAGGTTTCCCAAACTCAGTCATACATGCTCCCATGATTTCCAAAACAAACACACCAAAACTCGTCGTTACTGTCAACAGCACAGGCCGTCAAGCCGCCAGTTTTGTGCGAGTCGCATCTGCAGTAGGATGGCGCGTACGAGCACAAATGCGACGACAAGATGCGCGAGGTCTTGTCGGATTGGAACTTGCTGAATTACCTGGTGTCACTCTAATGACAGGCGAGTTGGACGACCCATCTCTCGTATCGCGCTTGTTTAAAGGTGCAGATCTTGCATTTGTGAATACAACGCATTGGGGAGATGAGACTCAGATTGGAATGTCGCTGGCAGATGCAGCACACCAAGCAGGAGTGAAACATTATGTCTACAGCAGCATGCCGGATCATTCTACATTTAACAAAGGATGGAAAGCACTACCGTTGTGGAAAGTCAAGGCCGACTTGGAAAAGTATATTCGTACATTGGATATGCCTTCGACTTTTGTGTATGGTGGGATCTATAACAACAATTTCACGACTTTGCCTTATCCTCTGTTTCGAATGGAGCTTCAAAAGGATGGGAGTTTTGTATGGCAAGCGCCTTTTCATCCGGACGATCCTCTACCATGGCTGGATGCAGAGCATGATGTTGGTCCGGCGTTATTGCAGATCTTCAAGGAAGGCCCAGAGGTTTGGAGACATCATCGGTTAGTGCATGAATGATTTCTTGATGATGTCGTGACGATACGTTTTGTAACTCGAGTGATCATACACGGTAAAAGAGCGACAGAAACAACATCTTGCGATAGCTTCTTCCTATTATTCACGACTAACATAAAATCTATAGCATACCACTCACCTTCGAAGTCCTGACACCACTACAAGTCTGCGCGTCATTCTCTCGCGCACTCAATCGACAAGTCCGCTACATCCACGGCCCAATAATATTCCACGTCCCAGTCCCCAAAGGCTACCACGAGCACCTGCTCGCGCTTGAAGAAGTCCTCGGGCGACAACGTGCTCCCTACTACGGCCCAACAATGTACTATCCTCACGAAGCAATCCGGCTCTGGGAAGGCAACCGCGGCATGGAAGAATACGCCGCCGAAACCTTTCTAGTCGAAGAACGAGCAAATGGTCAAACCTGGATGGGGGTGGACGATGAGGAGGATGCTCAGACTGAAGGAGCAGAGAGTGTAGTGGGGACACCATATAGTAGTGTGGCGGCTACTCCGGGGAGTATGACTGACCGAACTAGCTTGAGCTATTTCATGGGCGCTTGCTGATACGAGGTATTTTCGTTTGAAGCTGCTGATCCTGCTACCGCTACCGCTTCTTCTACCCCGTCGAGAGGATATGTTGCGATGTGGGGAACTGAGTACGCGTCTGGAGAAAGAGGACAATCGCCTGCATAAAACTAAAAGATTGCACGTTCTGCAAATCTCGACGACGAATATAGTCAAGAGAAGAAAGAGAAAAGCATCGAATTCTAGCCAAGAGAAGGAAAGAGAAAGGATGACCCGCAAAAATCCAGAAAGAAAGAACAATATCACGACATCGACGGCCAATCAACTAGCAGCATACCTCCATCCAAACTGCCAGGGCGCACTTCTCCATGGCCAGAAAGAGTGCTGGAGCTAACGGGAGTGAGCGCAAGGTTCTAATAATCTGCAAGGCGTTCTGGGCATACAAAAGGACTATATCTCAGGAAAACACTTTTTACTTAATCCAAAGAAAGGAAATATGTTCAAGATGCCAGAGGAAGAAGGAGTTACGTATTATCGGTGAAAATAGAAAACCGAAGAGCTCCGCCGTGTAATCAATAATTGGTGAGTATGTCAAACGTCAGTGTTCGGTCGTGAAATTGGTAGAAAGTTCAATTCGTCTGACCCTCGCTTCCCTCGTATTGGACACAGGCTTTGTGTTATCCATGTGCAGTGAAGAAAGAATCCATGGCGATTATTGCAAGCGCCGTCAGCCATGCTCGTGTCGGCAAAAGAGTGGTCCCCGAGCAACAATAATTCTCCGATTTACCTGCTGACAACTTGACCACGAGCTTGCTAGTCTAGCCCTGTCGACCTCATACGTTCGTCTCGCCCACCTGTCTACCTGCGTACTGTAGAAGTCAAGCGAAGCGGTTGATTGTCTCGACGACGACGATATAACAAGCTACCCAGCCGCGTTGCTACGAAGAAGAGCATGCATGTCTCGATGCCAAGAAAGAAGTTGAAGTGTGTTTGTCCTATTTAGACCGTCTGCTTTTCGCTCCTTTTTCATTGATGCTTTTTCTTTCTTTCTCTTCTGATTGTTGAATCGTATTACAGTAAGATATAGCAGAATTCTTAAAACAAAACATACACCTCCCCTGCCCTTCTTCGTTGTTACGCCGTCCCTCCTTATCCATCCCCTCCCATCCCTCCCATCACCTCTGCATCGATAGTGTGGTAATACTACAGCCACCTTCGATCGTGCGACGTGTGGTAATATCACAATACCCAAGTCCAAGCCAAACCAAGTTCACATCACATCAATCAGAGTCGGTTAGGGAGGGTACACGTCCACACCATACCACCCTACTACCATACCACCCATCTCAGCACGTCAACTTCAACTCGCACGCAGCACAGCGCAGCACGCACACAAATCCAATACCACCAGACATCGCCAATCATGGCAATGGCATCACACACACATACAATCACATCAGCCTCTGCACATGCATTTCCAACAGCTCAAGCTCTGTCTTGTCCGTCTAATGATGCGGCGTTCTATACTGTCCAGCAGCATACTTTCCAGATTGCTTGTTTCAATGATAGGTATGTAAACCTTACCTGAAAGGAAAAGGCGTCGCATCTCACCCCACCTTACCTCACCTCATCTCACTACACCTCCGCACCTCACATCACCTCTCCTGTTACTATTACCCCCTCCTCACCCCCAGCAAGGGGTGGGGAAACCGTTTCATCATCAAAACTCCCAATCCCACTAACACTGAATGCCTGTTTAGTATGTTCTGCGACATCAACACCACCGGCGCCCTACACACCGGCAGCCTCGAAAAATGCATCCAGACCTGTGTTAGCACACCAACATGCATCGACGTCAGCTATAAACCGGGCTGTGATGAGTGTTGGCTGAAACGGGAGGTTAATCATGGTACGTATAATGCGGAGGTGTGGGGGGCGAGGTTGGTGTTGAGTAGTTCCGTGTCGACTTCGACCTCGGTGACCTCAGTGACAAGGAAGAAAGTGAGTAGGTTTGTGACGACGACGAGGGCGTAGGAGGATGGGTGTGGATGAGTGGGTAAAGGTTTGGATGTATGGGTGGTTTGGATGGAATGGGCGAGATAGGAATGGAGGTTGAGATAGAAATGGAGGGATAGGTTTGGGTCGAGGGTGGGTCTACGTGAAACGATTGGAACAATTGCTGGGAAGGAGGACGATTCGGAGAGTAGGATACTTCTAAATGACTATTATGAACTGGGAAAGGAAATAAAAGGAAAGGTTATGTATTTTAGTAACAGTTTTGTAGGCTAGCTCAGCTCAACTCAGCTGGGCTAGATTGACGATAGATTTGTATTACATGTCCGAATATCTGATGTGACAACAACCTCTTTCCGTATGGCTTTCACTAAGGTAATCATCTGGTGTTGATGGTTGTTCATTCTGCCAGAATCTGCGTGCGCTGCGATGGCCTCAAGTTTGCCTAGAACGGGAATCAAGACTCAGAAATATACTTCGCAGTGTAACTTGCTCTACCTAGTCTCCATCTGATTTTGAGATGCAAACATTAATATCCTATCTCTAAGAGCACAGTATATCGAGAACAAGTCAAAGGTAGCGACACGTTCTATTTATTTCGTGTCATGTCTTGATACCTCATTTGTTTGTCCTCACTTGTCGGCGTCAATGTTTTGTGTGCAGCTGTGTGAGATTGAGCTGGACAGAGACGGAAGCAGACGTGCGGATTTGGGGACCTGGTGAAGTTGTATATTTGTCTTGCCACAAATGAGTTAGATACACTTAAGATCAGTTACTTACAGATTCTGTCGAGAAATTGATCTCTACGAATGGCCGGTAGAGACTACCCGATACTCAGATATGGCAGGATAACGTCCAGACTAGCTGTGGTGCTACTTATAGTGACGACAGACGTCGCACAAAGCCGCACATAATGCAAGTGATATCAACCCGGTTTTCGTTCACCTTTGCCCTTCGTCGATGCTTCCTCTTCTTCTTCTCCGAGGCTTGTTTGAGAGTCATGCTATTCATTATACATTACTTTATATTATATAACACTTGATATTTACATTATATTCTATTCTCGACCATCTCAATCTCACAACCTCCACATCCCATTACGTCGCAAAGAGCACACCATCCTCCGACTCCATAACGAGCTTCCTCTGCTGCTGCTGCTGCTGCTGTTGCTGTTGTTGCGGACGCTGCTGTCCTCTGACGGTGGCATTGCCCATGAGTGTCTCCAAAAGCGCAACGCTCAAATCCGGCAGCTCAAAGCTGAATACTCCTCCCAAATCTGCTGTAAGCGTCGTCACCATACTCTGTACCACATTCGGCTCTCCAACTTCATTGAACGCATTCCAGCTCGGTGCCGTCAAGACCGTCAAGTTGGCTCTAGCGCCCTGCGCTAAACCATCAAACGACATATGAACAGGAACGATCCCATACTCATATGGCGTTGGCTGCCCCGGCGCGCTCGTTGAGTTGTAGACTGCAAACTTTGCAATCCTTGCGCTTGTGCCCTCATTCTCACCAGCGACCCAGTAAAGCGGCCCACTCTGCACGCTCGTCGTTGCCGGTCTCGTCGTCGTCATGCGCGTGTTGGAGAAAAGCGAGATCATATGATAACTCGTACTCAGCACATCATTATCATTGTTCGCATCAAAGTAGATAAGATTCGTGCGCCATTGTTCGCTATTCCGGTTTGCGAGCGAGGGAGCATATGCTGCACCAAAGACGTGCTCGCTATTTCGTTCAGCACCGATCAGGAACACTGCTTCGGCGACCGAGCCTTGCCAGAATGGATTTGGAATGGTAGGCGCATCGACGTTGGCGCCGGCGGGAGAGTTGTAGTCGACCGCTGCGAGTTCCCCTATCAAGGTACTAGTATTCGTGCTATTATGGTCAAAGTAGTTGTAGAGATCGACGAGACCGTCAGGAGTGTCGTAAATGTGATAATCGGAGATCTCGCCGTCAGGCACAGGGACGTATTGTGTTGAGGCTATGAGGGTTATGTTGGGATAAGCGGCCGAAAGCGCTTTGTGGTAGGCTTCGTAGCGGTAGGAAATGTATGATTCACTGCCATTGGAGAGATTGTCTTCGTTGCCTATTTCAACATATTTGAGAGGCCATGGGTCCGGATAGCCGTGGGACGCACGTAGTTTGCCGAGTGTCGAGTTCGCAGAATCAGCTGTCAGATATTCGATTTCGTTGAGTGTCTCTTGGATGTATGGCGCAAGCGAGTCATTGGAGATACTGCTGCCATCGAGGTAGTGACCCGCAAAGACGTCGAGAACCATGGTCATATTCAAGTCTGCCGCGAGCTGGAAGTATTCGTTCAGACCCATACCATCAGTCAGGACATAGCCCCAGGCGTTCAAATGACCCGGTCGCTCTGTCAGAGGACCAATGGTCTCGTTCCACTTCCAGCGAGGTGAGTATTCTGCAGGACCGAGCCCTTCAACATTATTACCACCTGGCGCTCGGAAGAAGGATGGCTTTAGACCAGCCCAGGCTTCCATTAGGTCCACTCGCATGCCATTGGTAGAATTACTGTAAGTTGGCGGGAATAGACTGATTAGATTAAAGTTTAGAGAGCCATCTGTTGCGGCGGCACCATCGAATTCGATTTGTAGTGAGTTGTTCGTGGTGGGTGCTACCGCGGTTGGTGATAGAGTATAATTGTATTGCGTCCATTGATCTGTAGTCGAGTTTGCTGTAACTGTAGTCGTTGCAAAAGTACTTGCAGTAGCATCTGCATCCCGAGTCAAGTATGATACCAGACTGACTGTAAAGTCTCCTTTGTAGGATCCTCGCACATAGAATGACCCTTGGTAATCTTGTGGTCGCACGTCAATGCCATAGTATCCTGGATTAGCTATGCTGACAGTGCCATTTATACTGCTGTCTGTCGCGACGTTCAGAGAGATAGGCAGAGCAGAAGAAAGCGATGATGTATTTTGTAGTGTCAGTGTCGAGAAGCTGGGAGAGTGCCACGGTTTGAGAGTGGCAGACGAGTAGTTTATCGCTTGAAAAGCACGGTTCATTATAAGTTCCGCATACAGCCCTCCATCACCTGAATGGTTGATGTCCTCTGCACGAATTAGCATACCTTCTACATTTTTCTTAAGATCTTAAATACACACCGAACATAAGACCATACTGGTGCATGGAAGATGCGTTTCCTCCAGTATTACCAACACGGAAAACTGCAGTATTATTGGAACTCGTTGGTACAGGCGCAGCGTATGAAAAGGAAACAATATAGCACAGAGCTAGAAGGAATTGTGGTAGCATCATGGTCGCCTTCATCCCGAGAATAATTCACTATATTTTAATATGCCAAATACGTTCCCAGAATCAAGAAAGGCAGTCACAAGATGATATCGAGCAAATACAAACAGCACCACTTTTTCCTCTTATACTTTCTTTCATCCTTCGCCATCATGATCACTGCCAGCAACATCCGCCTTCGACCGAGGCCGTGGCATTTTGGCATTCAGGTGGTGGCATCATTCTGCATCACGAGTCCACTATAGCGGATCATAAGGATCATAAAATGTCGATAGCGCGCACATGGTCTTTTCAAATTGCAGATCAAGCAGATTCAACCGCATGCTGCAAGGGCGAAAGGTGCGAGACTTTGAGACTTTAATGGATGTGCCGGTTGACTTGACGTATGTTGTTGATTTCACGTTGTTTAGGTGCGGTGATCGAAAACGTCATTGATTATTGAACATTTTCGCACTGATATATCAGCGATTTGTGAAAGAAAGGCTCGGATCTGTCTCCTTAGCTCATTTTTATCCACGAGCATGATGCCGCAATGTGCCGAGAATGCCGCAAGCATAAAGCGACGTGTGTGGCCTCCAGTGAATATAGTGCCGCTGCCACCACCACAACGCAAATGTCAATAGATTGTGTTTCATTTTCGCTCGTAGGAATCAAAACACTTTTCCCAATTCACTCGTGAAGAACCTCCGTGTGTAAGAGCTGCTCTATCGGTGTGTCATTTAACCAAGGCCTATTCAACCCTCGCACGGATGATAGAGGAAGTGCGAAGTGCGAAGACAAATATGTGAATGCAGAAGGGATGGTTAGAGCGACCTGCAATGTCTCCTCGACCATCTGTGAGAATTGCTATAAAGTATAGTGAGGCATGCGTGTGCTGCCAGGTATAACGGTGTGGTCGTCCACTTGTTTATCTCGACACAATATTTTGCCTTTGAACACCTGATTCGAAGCACTGCTGTATCGCTTCTTCTTCCTTCCTGATATCTCCTCTTTTTACATGATTCTAAAAGCGAGCGAAGAGTATACAACAAGAGTAGATGTTCTTCACTTGTTTGCTACAAGCGGGAGATTGCCGCATTTGCTTACCATTTGCCGATGAGGTGATTGTTGCGACAGATTTCCGTCCCACATCCATAAGCACGCCTTTGTAACTCGGTATTTACCTATACACCTTACCTTACTACTCTCATCTTCTTCATCGACACACCGTGCTTTACACTTGATACGCAACAGTCTAGCTAAGCAAGACCAGCACTTCAGCTTAGCGTGGCATCAAGAAATATTAAGCGCGTCCCAGTGAGTCACTTGATGACCAACACGGATCTAGTTCCGACAGTAACAACAACAACATACTAACGTAACACATTCTCGTAGCAGTCACTTCAGCGATATCATCTTTGGCATCCTCACAACACCCCTCCACGCCCATCACAACTTCGGCTCTAAGCACATTATTCTACAGTATCGACATCCGAACACCACACCGTCGATCAGCCAGCTCAGCCGGCCCCACATCACACCATCAACAATGCCCCTCACCTCCCATCTCGTGCGCCATCTGTCAATGCGAGCCAGCAATATCCCATACATCCCACCCAAGTGTCGAGCAAGAACGGCTGTTGCTGCTGTATATCTCACTGCGGCTTTGACTATCCCATTCGTGCCCGCTGTGCTGGCTACGAGGAGTATGAAGGATGGCGTAGAGGTGTATTCGAGGTAAGTGTGACGGAGATGCTTGAGTTAGCGTTGGAAATCAAAAACTAACAACACTGTTGGGAATAGACCACCGATTGAATGGCAGTATTGCCCATCGACAAGAGGTTGAGCGGAAAGAAGACACACCTTTGATGAGAGTTTGGGCATACCAGGAATGGCGTTCTGGGCGTGCGTTTTGCTATTATTTCGTGTATGGCTATACGGTATTCATCAGGAGTTCTTCTTGGGCGAGAGTGCAACTTAAGGAAGGCAAGCAGCATTCGATCAAGGAGGCCAAGATGCCAATGAAAATACAATTCATGCTACGAGACATTCAATAGTCGCCTCCTCTCTTCCACATCTCCATCCTCCTTTGCGAAGCACCTTCTCCACAATTCCTGTATGCTCCTACTCAACCTACTTTGCCTCTGCCACGGCCTTCCCACCATCCTCCCAATCTCTCTCGATCCGCTTTCTCTCAGCACAAGCTCCCAGCCTCCGCTCACGCCTCTATAAGGCGCAAAACACAACGTAATGCCCTTCCACACTCCCCCTATCAGTAGCAATGCGAGCAGCGTAGATACCACTGTAAGCATACACGTCACAACCGTCAGAGTATTGACATGACATCCCAACGTTCTCGTACGCAAGTCCCAGCGGTCATCGTAGATGGGACAAATTGCATAGGTGTCGAATATTGGCGTTAGAAGAGGGAATAAGGCTTCTTTAGGTAACGGCAGACACGTTCCCGACTTCGTGTGCAGACCGTCAGCACGATTGGGATATCCCTCGTAGTATTATGGGAAGTGACAAGAGATCAGGGCAGGATAGACATACACTAGCACACCAACCACAGTGAGGTTTCAGGTCGTGGAGGCAATCGAAGCATGTTCCGTGGCGCCAGCATGCTTTAAAGCGGGCGTCGTCGTCGTGTGGGGGATTCGAGTACATATCCGAGGTTGTTTTCCGGCGCGTGAGGGGGTATGTAGATTTCGTGATGGAGAAATTGGTCAATGAGGGACTCATTGGGCAGGTTGGGCAGGAGAAGAGGAAGAAGGAAGGGGGGGGGTTCTTGGCGATTCTCGGCATAGACTTCGACTTTGACTTCTCTCAACTACACTCTTTACGATCATCCCACTGTTGTTTCTGACAGTATTTGTGATATCAGTGGACAGTCCGGTCATAGCTTCCTCTTCGCTCTTTTGTCGTTTGCCCATTACTACAGTCATCGATACTATTGTCTCATCGGTCATACTGTTGACACTGGTATTTAGCCACCATGAGTTGATGGGCAAACCGACCACATCACAAAGTGGACACAACAATATGAATACCACCAGCAGCAGTCTCGTTAACGTACACTCGCACGACGTGCCAGGCAACACGGCCTCATGGGTAGTTTGCATTTCCATCACTTACCTCCTCCTCGTTCGACTCCTCCGCTATCGAACAAGCACCAAGATTCAAAACATTTCCAATAAAAAGTACACCTCTCGCAAGTCCTATACATCCATGACTCTAGACGATGCCTGGTCGATCATAGTAACTCTCTCTTCTACTGAGTTTCCAAGCACGTTCTCGATTTCCGTATTCTTTGCTCTCTTTAAAGTAAATTAACTGTTTTTATTCTACCTATCTTCATAGTCAGCTGATGGTTCTCAGACTTACGGCATCCCTCGTGTGTCCGCACTTCTCGTCTCTACTGGTCAGCTTGCAGGCAGCGGTTCCCTCAAGAACACTTCCAAACGAGCTGCAGACACGGGCGTTATTCTCACGAATATGGTGTTCAATCCACCATCGTCGCAGCGCGTTCGCGATGCCATTGCACGCATGAATTACCTGCATAATCGGCACCGATGTGCTGGAAAGATCGCCAACGATGACATGTTGTACACGCTCAGTCTTTTCGCGCTTGAGCCTATACGATGGACAGATCGGGACGAATGGCGCACACTGACTGACCTTGAACGATGCGCACTAGGTACGTATTGGAAATATATAGGCGAGGCAATGGAGATATCCTTCTCTGTATTGGGGGGCAATGAATATGGATGGCAGGATGGCTTAGCTTGGCTGGAGGATATGGAGCGGTGGAGTGTGGCATATCAAGCTAGGGAGATGGTGCCTGCGAAGTCGAACCACACACTTGCGGTTGCCACTTTCGAGCTGGCACTCTTTCGATTACCCAGCTTCTTGCATGGAGTTGGTCGGGGATTTGCATCGGCTATGATTGAGCCACAATTGCGAAAGGCCATGATGTGAGTACTGACTTGTTCAAAACTTGTATTCACTACTCAGAACCACACTAGGATACCGGAGCCAAGCAGGTTCTACAAAGTGACTCTCTCAGTCTTCGTGCACATTCGCAAACACATCATACTATATCTCATGCTCCCTCGCCCATACTTCCTACGCAAGCGGTGGATACCTGAGCATCCCGATCCCAAAACAGGCCGTTACCATTCCCTTCGCTATCGAGCACATCCATGGTATATCCAGGAAAAGACCTACTCGATGTGGCATCCTTTCACGTGGCTTAGAAAGTTCACAAGACATTCAGCTGAGCATAACTATATGCCTGAAGGCTATGTGATCAGTGAAGTTGGACCAGAGGCACTTCGAGGGAAAGGCGCGGAGGAGATGGAGAAGCAGAAGCAAAGAATGGAGAGCTTGAAGGCTAGATCAGGTTGTCCGTTTGCGCAATGGTGAGGCAGAAGATACTTCCTTCCAGATGATGTGCCGGAATCGCACCGATAGAGCCTATGTCGAATGGTACGGGCAGTGGTGGGTCTTGTTAGAAATGCAGTGGCTATTACAGACGTATGCGGTGTCTGTGTAGGCTGTGCTATTATGTGTCCCTTGCCAACGGCCGTCGCCACTCGTCTCTGTAGCAAGGGTAATGAAGTGGGTGCTAAGATTCAGCAGCTACACTTAGGTAGGCTGAGGATCAACACTTTATCTCCTATTTGATCTTCACGCTGTGGCCCTTAACATTGTTTGGAGTGGGAATCTGATGATGTCGAAATCAACTGTCTACAGCTATTACCATGATCGTCATAGTAAGGGTATATTTGCTCCAGCATACCTGTCAAGATCTATTGAGAAACAAGATACACCTCTTTTATCCTGCCTAATTGTCCGCCTACCCACATCTTCTGTCCTCCACGCAATTGTACGTGCCGCTGCAGTAATTCAACAAGTCGTCTCGTCAAGAAGAATCCAGCATACGCCGCAGCTGAGTCAAAGTGCTCAAATGGCACTGGATCGAACCCGAGATGAGGGTATTGTACGCTCTTGTCGTCAAGTCTCAACACTTTAGTCCTGTCACCGAGAAAATATGGGATGCTTGCGCAGATTGAGTCGGCAAGATCCTGTATTGTGGCTTGGGTTTGGGACTCGAGCTCATTGAGCAAGGGATCATCGAGATGGGATAGTGTGAATAGAATTAGTAGTTGCAGCTTGATGCGAGAGGAAGAGTGGCCATTGAGAATATCTGCAACGAAGATGCTATTGTGGATGTTACAGTAGTCGTGGTACATTCCAGCTAATCGTACACTTTCTGGAATACTTCGAGGGTCGCTGATAGCGATCGGATACCACTCTAGAGGTATGCTTGCGTACCATGCTACGAATTGTTCATCCAGTGCTTGAGCTTTATTATAAGTTTCAAAAGCCACTAAAGATCTGTTGGTTGTGGTGGAATTACTGAGTAGATCTGTCGCATCTGCCTGTAGATTTGCGAGTTCGAAGTCAAGGCGATGCAAGTCAGCTTCGGGTGATACTGTGACTCCTAGTTGGCATCCGGGTGTTAGATGCAGCATATCCGATGCCACTGGTTCCTGCCGTAATAATGCTCGACCTACAAGCATATGTCGAACGCGTGCCAAAATCCCTTGTGACGTCTCGGAGCTGTACACTAGCCTTTTGCGACTGTCAATAATGGCTTTAGTGCCTTTTAAGTGCATGCCTGTGTGAGATCTAGCCGCACAGAACGAGGTTACTCCTTCATACATATCGAGCATGAGTGTGGCGATGAGCACATCATCTGTAATCTCTTCGCGGTCTTGCAGATGCTGCCGGAGTGCTGCGACACCATGAAGATAATGGGAGCGCGCGAATGATTGAGGTGAATTGGGATTGAGCTGGGACCATGCCTCGAGCAATGCCAGAGCAACCGCTGTTACGGCTGGTCTGATTGGGGAAGATGCACTTGATTGCTGGTAAACAGGATACACAGAGTTTAGAAAACCCCGATCGTAAGACAGATTACTGCGTGGTTTGACATAGGATGTGAAGAAGAAGTCGAGTGCATATGTGTCGTAGTCTTGTGAGAGCACTTTTGGGACGTCTTCGAATGACGCAGTGGAAATTGAACTGGGCCGTCTAGTTACGACCATTGCAGTAGATTCGCGATCAGTTCTTGCCGTGGCTTTAAGTCGCCGTCGGACAGCTTCGCTTGCAACGACATTTTGGTCTCGCCATGCAGTGTCGAATGCTTCTTTTGCTACACATGTAATCTGCTTTTTCAAGCAGTATGAACAGCTGGGCTTGCTTTCATCACACTATGAGTGAATGAGTATCCTGGTGCAATGCTTGACGAAAGGAGCTTACCTTGATGCGACGTTTTCGGCACGCTTCACAGCCACCACTAGGTTTCCCCGTGTTGACCATGTTACCCTTTCGCAGCCTCAAGCTCTGACGCTATTGGGCTCTTGAGCAATCTGAAGCCTTCCTATTCGGAGCCGCAACCGCTGCCAGTGTCTCACCCCAGTGAATAGCGCTGGCAGGATATTTCTGTGCTTGAATCCTCATGCATGAGCTGAGACTATGATACTGCTCACTTCGTTGTACTCTACCGAGAGATAGGCTCGGAGCAATCGATCCTCCATCATAACCGGCTTAGCTGTCTCCGGACGTAAGTCGGGGCGTGAATTGCAGCAACATACCAAGCAACTCAGCATAGCCACGATGTCATGTCATGGCATGAATAAGCAAAGTTGTATTGGCGTCGTGATGCCAAGACTGCGCAAAGTGATCCCGATTTAGTTTAGCGCATAAAGTGTGCCAAGCGAGTTCGATTAACACGCTGCAACAACAACCCACTTTCACATTGCTTGATCATCGAGCTTCGTCTAAAATACTAACATGCGCAAGAACCTCCCCTTACGGCAAAGATCGGCTTGGCCAAGCATGCTTCAGCAAATGCATTATAAGAGGAGGTCTATTTCCTACCTTACCTACTCCCACCATAATCTTCAGCAACACCAGCAACATACCACAATTCCTCAGACTACCTGGTAGTTCATTACCAACCAATCGAGCAGTTTATCATGCTTCCCACTGACCCATCCGCCACACTCGAGGTTGCTTCCTCGCAACGAAGCATTGTTCAGAAGGAGGAGATGACTTCTGCTTCGCAACCAGATAAAACTCCCAATAAGATCGTCCGCGGTCTTCAGCACATCTACCATCCTCTCGGCTTTCGCAAGGGTTACAACTTCACATTGTGTGAGTCTCACTCAAAATGGTGTTAAAGACGTCTCTAACAAAGTCAGTCTTCATCTTCGCGGGTGCAATGCTAGGCTTCACTCTAGCACGCCTGTCCTACCTCAATATAGGTGGTGACGCTCCTAGCAGTTACAAGGGTGGATCAGCACCAGGTGAATGGTATTACTTCCAGGGTGGCATCTACCGCATCGGTCTTACCATTCACCTGGCCACTATCCTACCTGCCGGCTTCCTCATGATTTGGCAATTCGTCCCCTTCATTCGATACAAAGCACTCATCTTCCATCGTATCAACGGATATATTGTCATTTTGCTCGTTCTAGTCAGCAACGTCGGTGCTGTGATGATTGCTCGAAGGGCGTTCGGTGGAACTCTCGAAACACAAGCTGCGGTGGGTGTACTTGCTATCATGACGACCGTCAGTATCTGCCTCGCGTACTACAACATTAAACGTCTTCAAATCGACCAACACCGCGCCTGGATGTTGCGAGCAATATTCTACCTCGGCACCATCATTACGATGCGCTTGATCATGATCCTCGCTGCCATAATTTCAAGCAAGATGAGCAGCTACTACAGCACAATGTCATGTGGGCAGCTCTACTCCATCTACGACTCCCCGGACCCTGTCAACGCACTCTATCCTGCTTGTACTAGAGTAGGAGCGTCGATGAACGATAGAGTCATCGTTCCTGCAAACTTCACCAGTGGTAAGCCTGAGCAGATCGGAGCGAGCTTTCATATCAGCTTTGGTATGGCGTGGTGGATAGCTATCATCCTCCATGTCGTTGGAGTCGAAATCTATCTGAACCTCACCCCAAGAGAAGGCAACAGGTTGAGGCAGGTGAGCTACGAAAGGCAGATGGAAAGAGGATTTTCACATCCTGGTAGTGCTGGCTTCACTGCTGAGCGCTTTGGCGATGCTGAGCCTTGGAGGCCAATCTATAGTTGGCAGAAGTCGGACGTATGATGAATGAGAGGTGCAGCGATGCCTATGAGGTTTGCGATGGAAGTTTATGCACTTCAGAATTGATTCTTTTACAACCATTAATGAATCGCAAGATTGCTGACCACAATGCTCTTCACTTGTGTTCCAAACGATCATGGTTTCTTTGATTCCTTTCTGCTCCCAATACCCTGCAAACGAAAGGCTTGAGCAAAATCGCGTTTGCTGAGATCGGTCCATTTGTGCAAGGAGAATCCTGGTGTGCAGTGCTCTCAGTGCCATCACATCACGGAACAGACTGTGAGTCGTCGTCCATCATGTTAAAGCATTTTTCTTGGATCAGACCAGATTTGAAGCCGTTCCTTATCATGAAATGCGTGTTTGCTTCCACAGGTACTGGCCGTTCTCCTCGGCAAGCTATTCCCTTGTGCACAGACGGCACGAGTGGCGCAAAAGGATGGCGGAGTGGGATAGAATGAACAGAGGTACCAAAAACTTTGTGTTCCACGTATATTTCTTTCAGTGCGAGGCTAGGGCAAAAAAAATTGACAAAAAGATTCTGAACATACAGCAACTGAAATTCGCATGTGGTCACCCACCATACTACTACGCAGTCGATCTGTGGCTTAAATAGGGCAGAGCGAACGGGATGCCTTGTTCTCCACAGTCTATGGCCGTATGTACTTAAATTTGACTTGTGATCGAATATATTGTAAAGAATTAAGGTGGAGGAGGAGAAGCTGAGACACATCTGAGATTGTCGATCATTTACGCCAAGACATTTATTCGCGGTCATTACATTATCGAAACCAATTAGCAACATACCACCAAGTTCCTCGTCTTCCTCATCGTCATCATGCCACTCACCCCCGGCTACCCCTATCCTGCCGCCTCAAACATGCGCAAAGTAGTAAAAGCCACCATCCTCATAAAAAAGAAACCCGGCCTCTCGGACGCCGACTTCGTAACCCACTACAACACGCAGCACGCCCAAATGGCGGCTCCCGTCCTCCTCAAACACAACATCATCAGCTACACGCTCACCTACCAACTCGAGCGCGACCGCACCATAATGCAAGACATCATGAAAGGAAAAGCGCAGTTGTTGGATTATGACGCGATTTGCACGTTTGTGTTTGGAGACTGGATGAGCTTTGCTAGGTTTATGTATGATAAGGAGGGTGCGGCGTTGAGTAAAGATCACCATAATTTTATGGTCGATTCTGAAATGAAGATGATGGTCGGGGATGAGTACGTGGTTGTCAAGGATGGGAAGAAGGTCGATTGAGCCGAGGAGGTACAGAGGTATACTGGACGGCATGAGCCCTCCGCGGTCCAAAGGCGAAGACGATTCCCTTACTGCACAGTCTCGAGGATAGGCCATTGTAGCATAAGATCTGAGCCCACCGGAGAGAAGATCTGAGGGTGCTAGCACTCCACGCCTGGGTTTTACAGATTGGCGGCACACCGCGCAAGAGCGGGCGGTGGACAAGATGAAATGCTATCCATGGAGTGCATCTCGTGGTTCAGCGCACACAAATCACCCGCACACCTATGCATGAGATAGTGCTCGGACTACCGAAAGAGTTTGCAATATCGCCACAACAAGAGGATCAGGCAATCAGGCTTCTTTCAGCAGCTTGTCCCAACGGAGCACATAGTGTAACACTCCATTTCCTCAATCGAAGCTGAACAGCAATATTCTATCAGCAGCGTGTCAGCTGGGATCCAACGAATGTCACGTACCCCCCTCCTTTGACAGCTTTCAGATTTTCACTATCCTCCGGAAGCTGTTCACACACTTTCAAGAGCTATAGATCAAGGGCGTATCTTCTAAATAAGATATTGTCACAGATGTTCATCATCCTGACAGATTGAAGCTGTCTCAAAACGAGCATAAGATGAGAGCACAGAATGACAACGATCATTTCGCGTCTTACTTCGTCTATTGCTGTCAGGAGATATAGGTTGTCGAGGTAGAAGGAGAAGGCAAGCAAGCGAAAATCCGGACTAAAATTGAATAGTCTAGAAGAGGAATCTATGGTGGCCTGAATGGCACTAGCACAGTCGTCAAGAGAATACAAAGATATCATGAGAATCATTATTAATACTATAGAACACAATACAGCCTTGCCAGCAAGGTATTGACTGGACCAAGAGCTTGCAAACCAGAAGCTCTAGAACCCGAAAAAAAATTAGGCGAAAAGCTGCAATAGTCTTGCCCAAATCCTTCTCAACCAAATCAACAATACCACAACAGCCAAAGAAAGACGTCCCTCTTCGCCTCTTGAACTTCCAACATCCCTCTCCTCTGTCGCCACCTCCTTCACTTCCACCAATAGTCTCGTCTTCTCATCGACAGCCACCGTATCCATCTCTTGCATGCCCGCCACCTCTGCCATGTCCACCTCACTCGCCCTAGCCGGATTAGCCTCGACCATACTCTCCCTCTCAACACCCTCCCTCAACAGCTTTCTCAAAATCTTGCCACTCATACTCTTAGGAATACTCTCGCAGAAACGAATCTCACAATCTCCGACTTTATACTTTGCCAAATGCAGCAGCAGAAAGGTCTTCACATCTGCTGGCGACAACGACAATGTCGCTAAATTATTTGTTTTTTTGACGACATACGCACGCGGTATTTCTGTAGGTGCGTCTGAGTGCGACACACCAATGACGGCCGCATCGGCGATCAAGGGATGGGTGAGAAGTACGCCTTCAAGTTCAGCGGGAGCAACTTGCCATCCGCGGACCTTGATGAGTTCCTTCTTGCGGTCGACGACGTAGACCTTGCCGTCTTTGATTGTTGCGACGTCGCCGGTGTGTAGCCAGCCGTCAGAGTCGATTGTCTCGCGTGTAGCGGAGACATTGCTTAGGTAGTGTTGCATTAGAGAAGGACTTCTTACAAGGATTTCGCCCGGACGGTGTGCTGGATTGTTGATTCTAGAGCCATTATCGTCAATGAGTCTGGTGAAGTTGGTCAGTAAAGTAGAGGAGGATAGAAGACAGAGCAACTTACTTGACTTCATAACCGGGCATGATCCGGCCTACAGAGCCAGAAGCGTCGTTCTCTGGAAAGGGAAACGTGCTGATCCAGCCACACTCGGTCATTCCCCAAACCTGGACGATTCTGGCGGCTGGCGCGAATAGTTGACACGCTTTGTTCTGAGTGACTAGGTCAAGAGGTGCTCCGCCGCACCACGCGAGCTTCAATGACTTTAGTGCTGCTTTCTCTTCGGGCGTGTATGACAAGAAGGCTAGTAATAGTGGCGGAACGACAGCTGTTTCTGTGATTTGGTATTGTGGGAGGAGTCGTAGGAATTCTGCTTTGTCAAAACGAGGAAGGATGATAGTGGGCGCGCCGTCACGTATCGCCGAAATTAGTGCGAGTGGTGCTGCAAAGGCGTGAAATATTGGGACGGAGAGGAGTCTCATGACCTTGAAGGTAGTAAGCATGGCGAGTGCGTAAAAGTTTCACCAGCTGCACTCACTCTATATGGTTTTCCAGTTTCTCTTGTGATGGCATAATGTTCTGCAACGAAGCTCATATGACTACGCGCCGCCATCTTCGGCAGACCAGTGGTTCCTGATGTTGATGCCAGGACTGCCGTCGTGGTTTCGGATCTATGTTTGTCGTGGAAGGATATCCAATCTGCTTGACCATATTGCAGCAAGGTTGTCCAGCTTGGAAAGCTAGGCGTGCATGCCTCGTTAGGGCCATGAAACACAAAGATCCGATCTTGCGAGATTCCAGCTTCTTCCGCTGCCTGGACTGCATTGTCGAGGTGTTTTGGCTGTGTGATCAAGAAGTCTGTTTTCGATATGCGGAGATGGTGTACAAGTTCTCTGACTGTGTAGGCTGGGTTAGAGCCAGTAAACTGCCCTCCTGCACCAATTACAGCTAGAAACAATGCTGGATAGTAGGTCTGTCGCCGTCATTAGCCACACTCATCTAGATTTGCAGACCATACGAGAGTAGAAATTGCCCGTTCGTGAGGTTGCCCGAACAGAGTAAGCTAAGCATCGCAAGGATGTTTTGCGATTTACCAGCATACCAGGGTAAATCCTCCGAACGTGTGAACACCTCCACCCCAGCGACGGAGAAAACTGCAAGGGCAAAAAGGAGCAGGGATAAGAGGAAAAGAACTTACGTCATTGAAAGAGTGTAGACAAACAACGAATTGTTGTCGTTGCTGCTTGATGTGGTTGAATCCAGCGATCAATTGTCTTATCAATTGGCGTGCAGCACCTTTTGTGAGGCTTGTGGTCGGATCTTTTGAGTCAATGTAGCACTTTAAAGGTGTTAGTGGTATTCAATTTCAGAGAAGTAACAAACTTGCAGTATCTTCTTCTCGCACAGCCTGGTTTCCAAAGGTCCATGTCAGCAGATCGACATTCGGCACGTCTGTATGCATCTTGCAGTAGTGTCTCGGCTTATCCTGCAGCAAGGATGTGTGATTGAACCAGGTTTGCAGAGAAGTGGAAAAAGAGAATGTATTGCGAAGTAGCAGTAATGGCAACCGAGAGGAATGCGGTGTAGCTTTCATCTCGAGGAGGTCGGGCACAAGCGATGATAATATAAGGCGGTGTGCTCATGGCCACCCACAAAGCGTTGTTGTATAGCATGGCTGCACGGTCTTTCAATCACCCCGTCTTAATGTCTCACTCCCTGTTCAAGTCTCTAGCATGGCGAGGCACGCACATCCCCTCGTATCTTCGGCTAGAATATGACACAACAATGGCCAGATAAGGAAACAGGAGCGAGCTTTTCTGGCGAAGCGAAAGTGCTACGCTACGCAACGACCAAGCCGCTTGACGCGGATCCGCAAATCTGCGATCATCTCGCAGCCGCAAAGACCAATGGCAGAAGAATGGTCGAACGGGTGTTACCTGCATGAGTAAGAAGAATGAGGGGATGTTGTAACCGGACTGTCGGGATTACTCTAAATCTGACCACAAGGGTCCACAACCGTTGTGGATCTTGGACGGTGAGCCAGCTCATCGGTAGAAAACAGTTCTCAATAAGGATATTGCAGCCGACGACGGTGTGCGACTTCGTCCTCTGCCCATCCACCAGCGACTTACTCCTCACACCCACCTCTTAGCTTGAGACTACAGCTTTTAGACTTTAGTCTTGCGGTCAGCCTGCAGTATACAACGCCACCTGCTTACGAAAGCGGCTTTCCCCCGAAAGATCTTCAGTCCGCTTTACGAGCCTAAAAATCCTCCTGAAAGACGGCGAGATTGTGACTTGCAGCAGACTGCCCCATCGTGATTTAGGCATCAATCGCAAGGAGGAATGCGGCGAAGGATCTTTTTCTTCCATTCTTCATACTCGTGTAAGCAGCGATCGCCACAAGACGCAAAGTCTGTAAGTGGAGAATAGAGGAGCCAGCGCTTCCGCTAGCAAACAGGTTACACGCGAAATGCGCCTCTTGCCGCGCTAAAACTGCGATTCAAAAGCACTGACGCCATGCCGTGTGACTCGAAGTCTCTCGGCTGTGACCCTGGTCTTTGACCCTTGATGTGCCTTAATGGTGGTCCGAGTGGCCAACAAGCCTGCTATCTGCAGCTCTCGAGAACTGTAGCGTGGCATCTGAGATCGAAACTTAAAGCACAATCCAGTCCGCAGTCGCTATTTGAGAAAAAGGTTTTCTACTTGTTCTTTGCTGTTGTGACGTCTCTCACTGTCTTTGGTGTCTATTTTCGACTGTTCGTGCACATTGACTGTGCGACCTGTGACGCCACAACAGACATTGCATATCCTCGAACATCTGGTGATTGAGATTTTCATTGCGTCAATACCAGTCCTGCCCCAAATATCAACAGATCTACCACGTTCAACCATCAGTACGTCGAGCTTTATCGTGGCGGGTCGATTCTATCTAGTGCTCCAAACACTCGGTACTGCTCATCTGCTCCCACAATCGCATTGAGCAAGTAACCGACATACCACAACTTTGTCTCACGTTTAGAGGTCATCATGAACGACAATACGCTCGACCTGGAGAAGGCTTTTGCGCACACATATTCAACTTCGACGTTAAGGACTTACGGACCTAGAGCACAGGAATCGTTTCTGACTCTGGCCTCTACTGCAGCGGAGTCCTATGACAGCAGAATCGATGAAAAACATCGAGATTCTGTCATCGGCTGGAGTCCAACAAGTCCTACCTTTCCGGATCCTGCCCATCTACATGTTGAGACTAGAGATAGACTTGCTCCTATCACTGAACAGTCTTCTAAATACCCATCACCACGACGGTCTGGTGACGGTGTCGCCATCGCTGTCGAAGAGGATTTGCCAGCAAAAGCAGGAACGTCGCCGTCTCGATGGCTTCGCTGGAACTTCTTCTCTTATTATAGACGACTTTTCAGTCTGGTGTTTATTGGCAATATGGTCGCATTAATAGTTCTCCTCACGAGGCCAAACAAACCGGACATCGAGGGATTCGCAGGCATTACGTATCTTTCAACCATCACTGCTGCAGCAATCAACCTGGTTGTGGCAATAATAGCTCGAAATGAGCATTTCGTTAACACGCTCTTTTACTTGTCAGTCAGCGTACCACTATCGGCTCCAATGTGGCTGCGAGCAAGAGTAGCCAAGATTTATTGCTATGGAGGGCTGCATAGTGGTTGTGGCACTGCAGCCGTCATATGGTATATCGTCTTTTCTGGTCTAGTTGCCAGGCATATTGCAATCAGGCCACACATCCAGCCTGCGATTGCAGTTCTTACCTTTATCATCCTGGCTCTGCTACTATTGATCACAATCTTCGCACACCCGATACTACGCCAAAGGTTCCACAACTCTTTCGAAAACACACATCGCCTGGCTGGATGGACAATAATAGGGTTTTTCTGGGCGCAAGTGGTGCTAACAGCGTACTATGCTTCACAACCAGCATTATCCTCGAATACTGGCATACAACTGGTCAACACTCCTGCGTTATGGTGTTTAATTATCCTCACCTGTCTCATCATCTATCCCTGGCTCAGGCTCCGATATCGAGTCGTTCACGCTGAACAGCTCTCGCCACACGCTATTCGTTTACACTTTGATCACACCATGCCAACATACTGCATGGGAGCACGAATCACAGACTCGCCTTTGCGAGAAACGCACGCCTTCGCCACCATCCCCAATGCATTATATCCATCAGGAAGCGTTATCGAACCCAAAGTCGAAGAGCGTGTCGACTCGCCCATCTCACCCACGTTCCTCCACAACACTCCTTCCACCAACCCAAACCCCAAGAAAGGTTTCTCAATCCTCATCTCCAAAGCCGGCGACTGGACGTCCAAAATAATAGCCAACCCCCCATCCCACATCTACTTCCGCGGCGCTCCCACCATCGGCGTCCTGCGCGTCGCCACCCTCTTCCACTCCTGCGTCGTCGTAACCACTGGCTCAGGAATAGGGCCTTGTCTCTCCCTCTTCAACGGCTACGCGCACTCCCCACAACGCAACCGTCCTACCCTCAACATCCGCATCCTCTGGTCCACACCCAGTCCAGTGAAGACATATGGACAAGGCATCGTCGATGAGGTGATGGCAGCGGACCCTAGAGCGAAGATTATCGATACGAGGGCTTTGGGTGTCGATGAAAATGGCGTCAAGAGACGACCGGATATGGTGAGGGAGGCGTGGAAGTTGGTTAGAGAGATGGGAGCGGAGGCTGTGGTGGTTATTGGGAATCCGATGGTGACGAGGAAGGTGGTTTATGCGATGGAGACGAGGGGGGTGCCTGCTTTTGGACCGATTTGGGATTCTTAGGGTGACGCAAGTATTTGTTGTTGGTCTGGGCAGGTGGTTTGTTTGATTATGTATGCTTTCTTTGCGCGCTATATACCTTTTCGTACTTTTTAGTCGTTTTCACGCTTGTGGAATCAATGTCATTGATGGACATAATACTTGATTCAAGCTGATTCATAGCAAGAACCATTCAACACTGCAATCCACGCACTTCGTCCTTCTTCAAACTATTCATCATACATTTCCCACACATTCATCGTCGCTGTACGATATACTACTGTATGCACTTCAACAGTTCGAGCTCGAGCTAGACTAGGAGGAGAAGACAAGGATGCTGCATAGTGCATCCTGCACACTCATGCAGCAAGAACATCCCAGATTAAGCTTATGAGATATTATGCGCTTCCCTTGGGTTGATGCTTGACTAGTATCTGCCATGAGCATGAAACATTGTAGCAGTCAAAGATCGATCGTAAAGGCTCGCATACAAGCGGCCGGTAATTCTGATCTCTGGGGATCACTGCAAGGATATTCTTTGCGATGACGCGGCTTTGGATTGGGTGAGCGTAATTAGGGCCGCCTTCAGACTAAAGCCAAATATAGGCGCGGGTGAGTGATTTAGATGTGCCTTAGCCCCCAGGCTATGAGCCAATACATGTCAAAAACAATCGACGGGGACGATGTGAGTCGGTTATGTTAGACTAAGAAGGCCATCCATTGCTACGCACACCGCCCTCGGCGCTACGAAATCTTGCTTTGCGATCTTCCATCATTCATGCATGGTCTGTCTCTTGGGGGATTTAAATTTCAAAGTGATGCTTCGCCACCTTGCCCTCCTGAAAACATCGCAGCACGTCCATACGAACTTGCATATCAACACAACACACGTACGCGCCTTTATAGATCGTCCGCAGAGGAGAGATACAACTTCGGCATATCTTCCTATATACGAGAGGGAGGAAAGTGACAGAGTGACAGATCTGCATGTATACATTTACGGTTGAACAAGGTTAAAAGAAGCGAGCGAAGAAGGATCTGAAGATCTGGAGGCGGGAGATGACGCGAATTGGATTACAGATGGACAGCCCGCTTGGATAAAGCGCCGCAAGACATTTGTCATACCGCTCTTATTCAGAAAAATGTTGATGTCTTATTCCTAATCTTTCATAAGTGGCATCTGGTCACACCCGAGGGTATTCGCTGTCAGGGGTCGCTGTATATCCCGGATTCGACCAGGAGCCGGATGGATCTGTGCGAGGACAAGGACAAGGATGAAAGAGATGCCAGCGATATGCTCTTGTGCCTCTTGGCATCAAAACTCTAATTCAACATATTTCAAATCATTCCTTCCATTCGAAAACCAAGTATTTGAGTATTTGTCACCCACAGTCGTCGCTGAGGAAGAATGTCTCCTTCGTGCTGCTCTCGCCTCTCACTTTGTCGTGTTCCATGCTGCAAAGTATTTGATATCTTTACGCCAGCCAATCTCAAATGTGAAACAGAGACGGGACGTAGAGAGAATGACAAATGTTCGTTCCCGTCGCAGTTTGTGTTACGCTGAAATGAGTCTTAAGATGCAGGTCTTGCACCTTTTTCTATTGTGATTTGGAATGACTATGTTGTGTTTCTTTTTCTCCTACAGTGACTGAGCTGTCTTGCTCTTATTTCACGTTATCACCATCTGTGCCACACCACTTTGTCTCCAGATATGAGATTCGGATTCGGTTTATAAGTCGTCGCTTCGTTCTCAGACTCGAGTTGAATCATTCACTTCAGACGCAACACTCCTCATCCCGAACAAAACAAAACTTATATCTGTGTCCTGCCAAAGCTCTTCTAAACTCCAGATCCATCCCAGCACCCACCTACCAAGCAACCACCCGTGGCCATCATTCGCGACAAACATACCCCAAACCACCACACTCACCCCCAACAATGCCACCATCCACAACCACAACCACAACCCCAACCTCGCCCTCCAGCACCGTCTCATCCCCACCACCACCCCCACCACATCCCTACCTCTCAACAGATCAACTCGCCACAATCGAGACCTGGACAAAATCACTTCCTCACTCACCAGACTCGGAAGAGCGAAAAGTTGCTACACGCAAGTCTACGCTGGAAATGTATGCAGATGCGTTGCCGTACATTAGGGTGAAGATGGTGATGATGGCGAGGCAGGGGTTGCGGTAGTTGGCCTGGTCACCCGCCTTTCTGCGTGAGAGTAGGTGCGCATAGTATTGCTGGTTATGGGATGAATCGCTTGAGGATGAAAGTTGATAGTTATGAGAAGTCTCATCCCTTGGCAGAGGGTGATCGAAGTGGAAAACAGCATCACCAAAAGCAACGTATTGTGTTTGCCCTACACGCTGCCGCAAAGCAATGCAACCACTCATCCGGATCCAACACAACACCAAAGACGACCACTTTCTGATATTCACGACTTAACGACTATACAATCTCACGACCATCTCTTTCATTCCACCATTTTCTCGCTGTCAAGCACAAGATTCTATCGAGCTGCTCCAACAGAACAAGCTCAGCTCGAGTAGCAAAACACGAAGAACATACTCATACACGAACAGGGCTACAGTATGCGCGAGCAGCTTTCTGTTGTAAATATAGTCCAGGACATATACACCAGATTTTGTTCTTTTTTAGAAATGTGCGATTGAACATATCAAATACGTATTTCGGAGTCAGCTAGCAGTCTCTCTCTTGACACTGCATGAACGGGATAGGTGGAATGCCCGAGAGTGACTCAAGACGGAGGAGGTGGTTATGGGAGTTTAGGACTGGTATTCGACTTGCGTTTTGCCACGCATTATTCCAATACAATATTACTGCCTGCATTCGTCACTTGATCATGAATTCGTAAAGATGCGTCAAACTTCCTGCTCACTTACGCTCACCAACACATATCTATTTCCCTGCCTTCTTCCTCTCATTATCCCTCTTCAACTTCTTGATAAATGAATTATGCGGACCCTTATTCTTCTTCAATTCCTGATTCCGACTCTTGTTATACTCAATATACGCCATATCCTGGCCCCCACTCAACTCGCTCAGTTGTCCCGCAATCCGCTTCGCCACCAACTTCTTCTTGCCCGCTCCAGAACCAGCGGTGTTACCACTATACCTAACGCCTTGGCGTTCAGAAAACAAATCGCCATCAACTTTCTCCACATCGGCGGACAGTTCATTTTGCAGCATGACGTCTTGCAGCAGTTCGCGGCGTTCCAGAGGCGTGGTGAAGGCGAGGCCTTTGAGGTTTTCAATACCCTGCAGATGCGTAATTACTTTGAAAGCGTATCCTTGGTCGACGAGGAAGGCTTGGCGCTTGCTGGAGTAGTACATTTCGTTTGTGTCTTTGCTAACTAGCGAGTAGAAGAAGGCATTGAAACCTTCGTCGTTTCTACGCTTGGCTCGCAGGATACGGCCTAATCGTTGTGCTTCCTGTCTTCGAGAGCCGTAGTGCGAGGAGATTTGAATGAGGCATGTTGCTTCAGGCAGGTCAAGCGAGGTGTCGCCGATTTTGGAGAGGAAGATTGTGTTGACGTTTTCATTGTGTTGGAAGTTTTCGAGGATGCGTAGACGTTCGGCTTGTGGTGTACCGCCGTAGATGTATGCTTTGTTTAGCTTGCGAGCGTAGCGTTCTAGAGCGTAGACGTTATCTGAAAAAACGATAATCTTGTCGCCGCGCTTCTCGTGGTAGTCGATGAGGAATTGACAGGCTTGGAACTTGCGTGGGTTCATGATGTAGAGGAGCATACGCTTGCGAGCAGATTCGCGGAGGTATTCTTGGTAGAATTCTGTGGTCATGGGACACCATACTTCTGCGCACTGAACCCGAGCGATGTGGCCTTTCTCGGCAAGTTCCATCCAGTTGGCTTCGTATAGTTTGGGTCCAATGAGGAAATTGAGATCTTTGATCTTGTCGTCTTCACGAAGGAGAGTGGCTGTGAGACCGAGCTTGCAATGGGAGGCGATGGATGAAGTGACCTTACGGAAGATAGATGCAGGAACGACGTGGACTTCGTCAAGCAGCATCAAACCCCATTCACGATTTGTGAGAAAGTCCATCATCTTCTGGGAGTCGTAAGATCTGCCGCGGGTTTGAGTAACCATGGAATATGTCGAGATAATGATACCAGTGCTACCTGTAAACTTGTCTTTATTGTCTGAAGTGAAAATTGCGATATCCTTAGGATCAATATTCGACCATTTGATAAACTCGTTGCGCCATTGGACAACAGACATTGACGACGTGCAGAGTACTATGATGCCCTTCTTGACTGTGCAGGCTGCTGTTATACCAACAAGTGTCTTTCCGGCTCCACAAGGCAGCACAATTATACCACTCTTTGCACGACCATTACCAAACATCTTTGACAAGCTCTTCTCTTGATAGTCTCGAATACGTGCTGCAGGCCTAAGGTCGATGTCGAGATTTGCGTTAACCTCATCGTTCCTGAAATCATACTCTTCAGTGATGGGGAGTTCGAGCTCAAGACATCTCTTCTGTACAGTTTCAACCTTATCTTTAGGAATTTCGAAAGCATGAACTCTTTCCAGATCTTCATCGTCGTCATACTCATCACGCAAAGCTGCAAACATATCGTCGTCGTTGAGTCCTTCATCATCACTCTCTGCATCGTGTTGGCGTGCTGCTTGTTGCTGCTGCACTTGCTCTTCTTCCGCTTTTTGTGTTCCAGATGCATTCTTGGTACCTGGGATGACAATACCGCCCATGGTTGGTGCTTTTTCAGTCGTAATTTCCTCCGTTCCCTCGACTCGACATGGGCCAATAACCTCATCCTTTAATAGTCTTTGTAGTACCTCAGCATCCGCACTCTCAATGTAGTATTTATTATGTTTCAAGACCAGCTTTACTTTGCCGAATGACTGTGTGCTTTTCCAGATAAACTCCTTGATACTTGATGGTAATGTTGATTTCGAGAACTTCTCCAGATTGGATACAATCTCGTTTGGTCCTAGACCAACAGAAACTGCAGCATAAAGACTATGTACTGTGAGGATATATTCGTGTAGGAACGAAGGTCTGGACTGTGGTTCTGCAACTGTGATGAGGAAATCTTGAGCTCGGTCTGCCAGAGGCGAGAAACTTTCCAGGATGATTCTTCCCTTATTTGGGTCAATCCATAATGGTCTATCTGCATGGTCTGCCTTCAACTCGAGGTCTGAGAAGTCGCGGTTGGGGAACAGTGCAGAAGCGGAATCATTGTCTGTTGCGGCCTTGCGTTTCCGGTATGTAGAGATCTGAAACTTGTCGATGTTCTTCTTGATGTCCTCTCTTTCGCTTGCACTTGCTTCTTCTCCACCTTCCGTATACTCGTCGTCGCTGCTGCTTATCGTGTATGTTGCATTTGGTGTGTTGGTTCCAGATGCTGACCTTTTCGTCGCACGGACGGCCGGGGCGTCAGCGGCCTTCCTCTTAGGCGGCATCTCTCTTTCGAGCTCTGGTGATTTGAGGTTGTCGGTCCTAAGCGATTGATTGAGGCGGTATTGGTCTGATTTCCTTCGTTGACGACAAGCGGTGTTCCGGCAGTCAGAACAGAAGTGAGGATGCGAGGTTCTTCATTGGAAGGAGAACGAGTGTCTAGAAATATAATGAGTCAAAGGGTGCTCTGAACGCTGGGAGGTTGTGATCTGATATTGGCACGTGCTTTTTGCCATGACGTGAAATGGGAAAGGTGATTGCTGCCGACAGGGCATTTATCTCTTTCGCTCTTCCCTCGCGTGTAGCATTCAGTGCTCATTTACAGGTCATTTCAATCGCTAAATCTCCCAATCTCAGAGACTCAAATCATAAAGTTGAATTCGCACCCTGATCGCACTACGCCACGATGAACACTGTACGCCTTCATCTATACCTACCTTAACTTATTAAGATACTGAACAGTTCTTCAGATTGGATCTGTCTACTATGGTTGGGCTTTCCTCATCTGCTGCGGTGGAGGCTCGTACTACTTCGCCAAGCGCGCCGTCAACAAAGATCGTTATGAACGTAAACAGATGGAGAATGAGCGGAGGTATCGTCAAGGAAGAGTAATGGACGCCGGATCAAATGGTAAGGCCAACTCGTTAAGCACGACTACGTCAAGAGAAGGAGGTGATGGTGGGACGACTTAGCGTTTACAAAGGTCTCCTGCTTCCGACATGTTTCAGACGCCTTAGACCACAGCCAACATCGGGACGCCGCTTTCAGTGTCAGGAACAACGGAGTAGACTCACTATCCTTGAGCACTACTTTTCTCTGGTTAGAAAAGAGCTATTGGACACTATACCCAAGAAAGAGATGAACACCTAGTAACATATTGGTATTCTCGACAGGCTCAGATTCAATCAGTCCAGCTCAAGGAGCAGGACAAGATCCATCACCCGCAGCCAGGAGCAAGTTCGAATCGGCAACGCCGTATCGAAGTCAGAAGGGAGACAGATTCAGCTGAAACACATCGATCAGTGGAAGGCACGGATAACGAAACATAAAGACATCGGTAAGGCGTTCGGGGTCTGGAGGCGTGACTCCTCACATACGGATGATTGGTTCCATAAGCACGGTTTTGGCATCCGTAAGCACGGTTTTGGCATTTTCAACAGACAAGAAATCGCTACTTTTTGCTTCGTCCTCGCTCCTCGTTCTCGTAATGTTTCACGATATCTGTTCTCTTTGTTCGAATGATATTTTTGTGGTCCCAGCAATGATGAAGGTGAGTCCAGAAGAAGGTGAGACATAACGAAGACACTGTGCATCAGTCGCTAGCGTACCTGCGGAGAAGTCATATTTATCGACAGTCCTCTCTTCTTCTCTTAGCCTTCGTTTCCTCATTCACGAACCGTACACCTCTCAAGCACCAAAATACGAACTCCAAACTCACCACAGCACATTCACGATAACCACTCAAAAACTATCCACGCCAAGGACCAACCATAACCTCACAATATCACATTCTCCACTCCCATTGCGTGGCATCGTCCTCGCTAGAATGAACCCAACTACGACAGACCATCTTACCTCCACATGGGATGACATCCTCAAAAGCTATGAGGGACTCCACGAGCTTTACGGCAGCATCTTCCTTATGTGTATATCATCTCTTCCAATTTTTCTGGCTATGAGCACAATATTCGGGCTTCCCGATCATATACATGCTTTGCGTATCTGCTTCATTACAGCGCTGATCATGTTGGCATGTTCTATAATCTCGGCTATCAGGTTTCGACAGAAGTTCTCAACTCGGCTGCTACAAGAGAAAGCAACGCCGAAAGAAATGTCTCGCCTGCGTGATGCAAACGCCAAACACGAGGTCGAGATCACACGATTAAACATGACCATCTCTAAGAGTCAAACGGCAACTAACT
>Ga0181467_100039_pt1 | contig 48466 bp, 43 predicted proteins | sample InSIn5gowninarea_2_FD_119079 | JGI IMG/M metagenome (GOLD analysis project Ga0181467, IMG submission 119079) | Clean room microbial communities from NASA Spacecraft Assembly Facility at Jet Propulsion Laboratory, Pasadena, California, USA -... ... | reverse complement strand
GGAGGAAGAGAGCATGTTGGAAAAACACAGACACACAGTTTCTAGACCAGGGTCTTTTGTCTGCTCGTGGCTTCGTGAGAGGCTGTGCAAAACCCCCCTCCCCTCTCGAGTTCACCTTACTCCACAGGCCAACCCTGCCGAAAGCGCCTGCACCTAGAATTCGGATTGGTTCCCAAACGGAGTCTGAGTCCGCCGCCTGGTGTGTTGCGTTGTCGGCGGACACTGATATGCCATGCTCGGACATCATGAAATCAACTGCGTGATTACGGGCTGCATGGGAGCCGAAGTAACCGCCATCTATTCGGTTTCCCAGGCGAGCCCATCGGCTTTCCGTATGCACGTGAGGAGGAGCGGCGTAGTCATCGAAGACGAGAGGTGCAGGTTGTTGGGCGGCTGGCCTGGGGGCTGTGGGATCATCCATGACGGCGGTCTTCTAGTATACTGTGCAGTATAATCTTCCTCCTATCTTCGTCAAGGTAGCCAACTGATAGAAGAAAAAGAGGTCCGTGCTGCCATGCTTCATTGACAAAGAGACAAAGGAAATCCATTGTGATTGGCACTATGATGAAGAAGCCGGTTGCGGCCAGAACAAGGAAAGAAGATGACCATACCAATGCGCCGATGGTTCCGTAGCTTGGGCTGCATTGGAACGGCGACCAATTTCGTCGTCAAGCATGCAGAATAAGCACCTAGGTAGGTTAAGTTGTAGCCAGGTTTCTCTAGAGGATCCAGTCATCCCGTCATGATTGGGACCATACAAGGCATTGACCACAAGCGGCAACAGAGCTGAGCCTCGGGAGAATATGGTGCAGTATCAACTGCATCTGTGGTCGAGATGTACAGTTGAAGACCAAAAGTTGTGTGGGTAGTCAAGGTGGGATTCATCTCTCACCACGGCGTGCGGCGACATCGTTAGCTGAAGTGCGCCTATGACACATCTGGCTCGCCGTAGAGAGTCATTGTACTGTAGCGACCTGCCAAGCCTGCGCCCCCACGTACGAGCCGAACTCGACCAGCTTTCCCCGCGCGTGCCAGTGGGGTTTATTCACTGTTGCCTAAGGACCCCCAAATTAGGTGCGGGGCATGCACTTGAGGCGCCGGAAGGGGATTTCAATGGCCTCGATGGCCTTGGATTCGCACCCCCAGTCTCTGCGTGGCAGAACTCGCCTAGATAGGTACCCACGGGTAGCTACCGGTACCTACTGCTTCTCTAGGTACCATCAAGCAACAAGATCTGGCGCAACAGCCTCTTGACTGCGGCCTTGACCACAAGGAACCACTTGAAGTCTTATGGACTCTAGGCTTGACACGTCTCAAAACTCTCTGCTGAAGTGGTCCGGATGACCACATGTGTGAGTCGAGATCATGAGGAGTAACAAGTCAAGCACTTTTAAGATGCAGTGGTCACCATTTCCCCAATTGCAACTTCTTTCGTCCCGTTCTTTAAGCTGCTGAAGCGTAGTTGGATTTCGCTCACATTGATTGTCAACACATCGTCAAGCACATCATGGCAATCGAAGGAGTACCAAGCGAAATGCTCGCCGTCCAAGTCGTGGAAGCAAGTCAGCCCTGCTGCTAACGAGCAAGAGAAAGCCCTGACTAATTACGTGGCGCCGACAGTTTAACAAGCCTTATGAGATCCGCAATATTTCAACACCGTCGTCCTTGAAAGATTACGAAATTCTGCTCAAGACTGCCGTTGCTTCCCTATGCCATACTGATGGTATGGTGATTGCTGGTAAATTTCCTACCAAGGTAAGTCTTTTGTCAACCCCTTGTGCCTGACTCGGACGAGCCGGTTCAAGTATAATGTTCCACGGCCGGCAAGCCTCGGCCTACTCAGTCCGGACCATTGTATCAGCCACCGTTGGGTCTAAGAAATGATCACTGTTGTTTCTGTCATGCTCAGTCAATCGCGAGGAATGCACTGATTTTTTTTGGCAAGCTTCCATGCACCGGTTCGCACGAAGGCACAGGCACGGTGGTGGCGGTGGGTGCAAAAGTCACAGATTTCCAAAAGGGCGACCGTGTCATGTCAGGTCTGGCGCGAAACCCTTGCGGCCAATGTGATGATTGCAAGGGACCAAACGACATACACCAATATTGCCGAAACACGGAAGGCGGAAACGGCGTGACAGTCGATGGTGCGTTCGCCGAGTACCACGTCGCCGATGCACGAGTATGTTGCCATGTACCGGATGCGGTCAGCTTCACTGCGGCGGCACCTCTAGCCTGTGCCGGGTGTACGATTTATCGTGCCATCATAGTGTCAGAGGTCAAGGAAGGGGCTTGGTTGGCTCTGGTAGGTGCTGGAGGCGGGCTCGGACATCTGGGTATACAATTCGCCAAAGCCAAAGGCATAAACCTCGTGGCTATCGACGCGAGAGATGAAGGTCTCGAATTGTGCAAGGAGGCAGGTGCAGACCACGTACTTGATGCTCGCAAAGGGAACAACGAGGTTGTTAAGCAAGTTCAAGATTTGACCGGTGGCCGTGGTGTCCACGCTGCCGTCAACGTCAGTGAGCACCCTACGGCCGCAGCACTTGCCTGTGCTGTAACAAGAATGCACGGGATCATGGTGCAGGTCGCCCAACCAGACGAAGTGTGCATTCCTTTTCACGAGGTATGGACCGCTGCTTCATTTCTGACATGCTTAGTCTAACGAAGAATGACAGCTTATTTTCCGGGATATCCACGTGACAGGTACGCTTATCGCGGGTCAAGAGTATAGTCAAGAAATGCTCGGTGTGGTCGCTAAGCACAACATTAAGGTCGAGACGAATTTGTTTTATGGGCTCAAGGAAGTGCCAAAGATGGTCGAGCTCTCACACAGTGGAAAGATGAAAGGCAAGGCTGTATGTGTGATCGACGAAGCTGCACTTGACCAAGAGAAAGGCAAGGTGACGGCTTAACAGCATACCTTTGCCGGTATGGAGCGTAGGCCAAGAATTCGAAAAGCACAACGGAACGCCGTATTTATGAGGAGTTTCCGACTCTGGTCAGTAGTGCCAATAGTCTATATCTCCATGTGTTGCAATGTGCCATTGTCCTAGAGTGGCCGAAGATTGTAACGCGACTGGGTGGATCGCGTAAGCGGCAGAGAAGAAACCTGACCACCATCCTGAAATGATGATCTATGCTCCCCAGAACGGAATGAGTAGGGGTGTCGATTAACTACAAGAACCGTTTTGCTTGATATGGCAATATCCCTTCATCCTTTCACCCTTTGTCTGATGCTGTAGAAAGTGCACTTTGCGGGCTTCGTGGTCAACCGTACTATACCATGACATCAGACTACCTCAGCCACAGCCGTTTCCCCATCGGCGCCACGATTGCATTTCTTTCGTATGCGCGAGTCCATTGCTTCGCTTCTAGAGCACCTCTCTAGTCTGCTGCATCGGCCAGGACTTCCTTATTCAAGTATGCTCTCGAGATCCAAATGACACACTGGCCCCAATGCGAAAGCCAGTAGCAGCGTCCTCATCGTCCTTTCGCTGGCGAAGCCTTGTCCTACACACTCATCGCCTGCTCGTGCGCAGGTCGCCGGCTTCTTTCCGCCAAACGCTCTTCAGACGTACACTTGCTCAGGTGCGCCCTGAGCCATGGTCGGAACTATGGTTCACAGCTTCATTACCCGGTCGCAGTCCTGCGGATGAACTGCTGCGGCAGGCTGGCAGTGGAAATGATCACAAACCGCCGGATGAGCGGACGATCAAGTTAGGAAAGAGTACATCTACATCCTGCTATGTACTGCGAGTCTACTGACACAATGCCAAAGCACTCCGAACCCTTTCGCCTCTCCTTCCATCGATCCTGACCTCCCCGCTCCCACCCGAGATTCTCTCGCCCTCGATATCCCTCCACCTCTTCCCATCAACGCATCCCCATCTCCCCGCCGTCAAAGGTCGAGTCCCTTACCGCGCCGCACTTTGGACTGCACCAGTGGCTTGGGGTTGCGTTCCAATAGTTGGCAACGTCAAGCTACGTATTGTCTCGGAGAGAATTGTCCGTACCGGCTTTGCGACCGCACTAAATGAAGACTCGGATCACAACCTCATGGAAGAAAAGCTCGTAGTTCGATGGAAGACTGAGCCAAAGTCTTCCAATGGAACTACAGAGACCGCCGCTGCGAGCTCCTCCGCTGTCGAGAACGGAGGCATAAACCGTGGATTGTCGACACTGCTTGGTGGAGACAAACCAATATTCAGCTTGAACAAGGGCGATGATTTCAGTGGCATATTCGTGTTTAGTTTCGACAACCAGGGTAGGATAGCGACTCATACGATTGAGCATGCGGATGAGGACAATGGATTCGACAAGACGAGCAAAGTGGTTACGCTGACCGATTGGCTGTTGGGAAAGGCGAGATGGGGCGCAAGGAGAGAAGAGGAGCTAGTTCCCGGGCTGGCTATGAGGGTCGTAAGGGAGGAATGGGCGAGAGATCACAGGCTGCCAAGATACCGACAGGAGTGAGTGTGCAAGTTTGAAGAAGTCGAGGCTTCGGAGCGATACTCTTGCCGGCGAGGCCAAGAGCACACAGGCAAGGAAGGTCGGTGCAACGTGTGATATTGCTGGAAGATTCTCGTGTTAAGATGCAGGGCACGGCGTTCTACCGGGGTAAGAAATTGTGATACCCTCCCCTCCTTTCCAACAGCTGAAGTTGTGCTATCACTTCACTATGAGATATGCTTGTATAAAGACTTTGGCTAATGACGACGGGAATATGTATCACCACAAAGCATGGCAGGCGAATTAACGAGAGAAAACTTTTTCCAACACCGTGTATAGATCCACCAAGTTTGTTGGGATCAAGAAAGATGCATTAAAACGGCGAAAACGTGTACGATGGAACAGCTTGACATTCCTAGTGTAATCACCATCGAAAAAGGCATGGAGCGTTGCATCGAAACAAGCCCCGAGGGGGCGCCACTTGACATGTCTTCCCGGTAAGTATTTACCTAGGTCGGTATCACGGCATAGATACGGTTAAAAATGCTTTACTCCGCTTCATCACCTCCTAGATAGAATGTGAAGAGGGTTGTTACTGGGATTGACTAACTCTCCGCCCATCCCTGATACTGTAGTACTCTACGGGGAAACACACAATCCATTACGGAATGCCACCATTTTCGTCTTCGTTTCTTTTCTTGGCGGCATTGATCGAGGGAACGTGGTAGTATTTGATTTAGAACAGAGGGGAGGGGGGTTTTGCACAGCCTCTCACGAAGCCACGAGCAGACAAAAGACCCTGGTCTAGAAACTGTGTGTCTGTGTTTTTCCAACATGCTCTCTTCCTCCAGCTGCACGCTTTCCGGTTTGTCCGATCGAGTGTCGTTCAGCTCGTCGGCCTCGTTCCAGACTGGGGGTCATGAATCCACGACCCGTCTCTTCTGCCAGTACCTCGACTTGGATCGCCATCCAAAAAGGCCTTTGCAATCCTCCTGCAAAGTCGAGCCCGAGCCCGTTCAGCTCCGCGGAATTGTAGACACGGTTTAAATCACTTCCAAAAGCTGCCGTCCGCAATAGACGGAAATACAAATTCTCCAAAACCTCGGCTTGAGGCTTTTCTCCTACCCGAAGCTTTGCTCTGAAGGTTGTCCCACGCACTGACCGGTGTGCGTTGTTGGACCACCTGCACGGGCGTGCGACCACGGATGATGTCTGTCGACGACCAAGGTTCTGAATTGGTCTATCACTGAGACGCCGATGGGTCCTTCTACAGCGATCGGGTCCAAAGATGTTCAGAGGAGTCCTTCAAAGGAAGTCCGGGTAAATATTGGCGACGGTTTGATCTTTCTTTGCCTCTTTACGTTGACTTTGCACTTGGCTTCGAAAGATGGTGGCAGACTTCAACAGGGTCATCACGTGCCCACGCATGACGCTGAAGGAGCCGTTTTAGTTCATCCGCAAGGATGTTCGAGAGTACGGCCTGGTGGAATTGAAGGCGATTCAAGATGTAGGTGGGCGGGCTGGAAAAAGCGAGGGCCTGGAAGATGCTAGGCAAGCGAGAATGGGTAGTGTCGGTGGGCGTCAGAGGCAGGTCAGCATGGCGGAGGAGTAGATGAGAAGGCTGAATGAGGAGTGAGAAGGAATGGTGGCACAGCAGCAGGCTGTGCTTATTGTGTAGGCGGTTATAAAGCCTTTTTAAACCAGTTTCTGCGAAGTGAACACATCTCCTGTAAATCTCACCATAATTGATGAGAGAAGTATGCCTACTGGAGCTCGTGTGCGCCGGCTGCTCTCGAAGCATGTTCTCCCCGACCAGCAAGTTCACTTGCTTCCGCTCTCAAATCCGGTCCTACTTTCGTTACATGAGCTGGTGCTTGGTTGCTCTTGGCATGGTTGGAGTATGTATCAAAGTAGGCTGGTAGGTAGTCGTGTTTTTCAGGGTTATTGGCCTGTGCATTCGCGGCTCTGTTGCGCCGGCGGCGCACGAAGAAAAAGATCCCAGCGGCGATGGCGATGACGGCAACGCCCACGCCCACCCCGACTCCTGCTCCCACTGCGACGGAGCTGTTATCTGATGGACCGGGAGTGGGAGATGCGGAAGCAGCCGAGCTGGTTGTGGAGGCTGACGAGCTGATTTGGGTTGTGGGTGTCGTTGAACTTGTTGAGGACGAAGCTGCTGAGGTAGTGGTTGCGGGGGACGCTGTGGTAGATCTTAACGACGAGAAAGAAATCGATAGCGTCGCACTTGGATTGAGGTATGTTGCTGTCTGTCCGATCACCGACACTGTGTATGGTGTTCCACTAAAGCTCAATACTTCATTGTCACTGCCGGAATCGCAGGAGCAGTTGTCGTTACAACAATATGAATCAGTACCAGTAGTATTGTAACTGAAGACTGGATTGCCCAAGTTCGGAGCTATACCATATGTTAGCAGGTCCTTCCTGGTAAAGGTATATGCCTCACTGTCCAAGCAAAAATCCGGGCATGCGCCTGACTGCCATGACTGATCTGTGCATGTACCTCGAGCGTATTGCGCAACAGCGCCAACGTAACCAGTCAAACATAACTTGTTGGATAGACAAGCTTGATCACTGAAGCAGCACCAGCTATCAGCGTCGTCCGCATTGCAGGCAACGTCTGCAGGGGATATATCACCATCAGGGAAGTAGCAGGTTGCCCAGGTCCTGCCGAGAAGAGGGAGGAGTGTGATGAAGAGGTCGCGAGAGACATGTCGAGTGCTGATGTCGAAGCTGTTGAGCGTGTCTTTGGTTCGGTAGGCAGCGAACAAAAGAAGAGAGCAGTGACTCGAGAAGAAAGCAAAGGAGAGTTGATTAGCTCCAGGCAGTCGCGGTACCCACGGTTCGGCCCCGGGCGCAGCGATCTTCAATATACGCAGAGAGAGCCATGCTCAGCTAAGGTGGTATGAGACAGCACATCCAGTACGGCACAAGCCGCGAGTTGTGGGACTAGTGAGTACCGAAGGCTCGATTGGTTGCAGCCTCGCCTCATGCAGGAGGTTCGGACTCGAACGTTTGGTGCTTCGTTGATGACCAGGTCGACAACACGCTGGGGCGGAAATTTGCACACTGTCGGAACGTTGCTAGCCTCGCGAATTTCGGAAAGGTCATGGTAAGAGACTTGCACCAACCTGATTTGCACCAACTTAAGGATGGAAACGTAATGCATTCAAACTTGAGCGTATTGGTAGGCCGGAAACAAAAGGGCAACATGGTACAGTCTAAGGCTAGCATAGCTAGCAGGTGTACGTTAGGCACATCGATGCCCAGGTTGTTTCTAGAGGACTGCCTGGAGGTGTACTTGCTAGGTGTCAGTGCAAAACGACTGATCTGCCCAAGGCTGGGTGTCATGCTCAACGACCGCATCTTACAGTCTTCGAGCTGATAAGCAAGGTCCATCTCATGGCTGCTGCGGCGAGGCCGAGACTGAGGATGTTACCGGCAGGTTGTTTGAGCTGAGGGAGAAGAGATTATGTGGAAGAGGGCATTCAAAGTCTCAGATGTGCAATTTGAGGTCCAAGGCTTCTCGGCCAGTGATCAGTGCCAAGGAAGCTAATCCCAGAATGTTCTAGCGTGCTGCTGACTCAAGTATGTGTCAGCATCCCTGCACAGATGTTCACGTGCTGTGATATAGTACTTTACCACTTGGCCAGATACTCTGATGTGCCGCATGCTGATGTACTCTCTTTCTCGGAGCTAAGAGTACTTGACGTGTTGGACCGGGGGCATAATCGATCCAGAATGTGTGCCAGTTGAATGGTACCTACCGTTCAAGTTGGTTGTGCATACGGATATAGCTCTATGCTCGTCCGTACATACCTTGGCCAATTTGGCAGCTTAGAAGGGATCAACAACAAAGCCTCACTTTCGATGTGCTCCTTCGATAGTTCCGCTGCATTACCTATTGCATTGCCCACGACCTTCACAAGGTATTCGAGAGCTTTTCCCGGCGCCTAGAACGTCGTGGAAGGTGCAAGCATATTCATGCATATGGTAACCTCCAAGAGGAAGAAAGAAAGCCAATGCCCCCGATACATGCAAATCTCACTACGAACCTAACAACTATAGGAGCTCTAGCTGTGGCTGGTTAGGTCAACCAAGCTCCGGACCCTCAAACTTTTGTTAAAGCCTTACATCCAGAATCAGCATGTAACTGTACATGTAGTGTGTGTTTATGTCGTACTGGACCGTATGATAGTCAAAGACTTTACCCGAGACGTCCTGGCTAGGAGTACAGCGATATGGCGCATGAGGTCCTCAGGTGACAGGGCACGGCTATGTACTGTCAGTGGATCTAGGCCAATCCTCTTAACACGATGTAGAACCATGTCGTGGCTCGAGACTCTTCCATCTTCTTTGCATCGGGTAGGCGTTATTCGGCACCCTTTCTAGCTCTAGCTGTTGCAGACCTTCTTTTTCCATGCTCGAACCAGTGGTATTCATTGTGTGTGGTTGAGGCAGAATCTGTGGTGACGATAACCCAGTCATTCTGAGCGTGAAGTCAGCACACCCAGCTCAGACCAATACACATCACACAGGTAACCATACATCACAAAGGTCAGTACACATAAAGGTCAGTACACACAGAGGTTAGTACACACAGAGGTTAGTACACATCACAGTGAGATGAGAGTTCTTTTACCTCATGTTCCTTCAATCACTGTATAATGATGACAGCCGATCCTCCAATAACCGTGCCTCTAGCAACCGTGCCTGCGATACCCGTGTCTGCACTACATTACACACTCTATAAAGTCTTCCCCTGCCCCAGCCTTGATTACCTTACCTACAAACTTCTACCGACCATTCCATCACCTCGATAGCAAGTCGCTTGCTTAAAATCTACCAGCAAACATCTAATCCTTGTCCTCAACATTACCTGTGGCCTTTTTGGCGTTCGAAGGTGAAGTCGTTAAGTGAGTCTCAAACAGGACTTTTTCGATCCTTTACAACCTGCTGACTTTGATGCCAGGGTCATCATCCTCCATGGTCTTTCTCGCTGTTATAGTCCTTACGTTCTTGCTCAAGGATGTAGTGGCTAGCCGCATGTCATGCTCGGTCGACGGCAAAGTCGACAACAATCTCACCCAAACCTGTTTCTCGGACTATCGATACTCCTGCTCGCACATGGGTATCATCGTTCAACCCGCTGTCCGTAACGAGACTTGCAGCACAGCTTGTCACTGTACTCCACCGAGGGAAGAAGCAGTCGAAGTTGACACGGTCAAGGCTCTGGAGTCACGAAACATCGACCCCGAGGAACCTTGGGTTATGAATTGTCCAGTGCCAGGCCCAGAGGAAGGGAAAACTCCCTTTGTGCCCTGTCTCACGCAATGTCAAAAGCTAGCCTACGAGTGTCACCACAAGCACGGTTTCAGCTGCGACTCTGTCACAGGTCACATATCTTCCGGCGAGGACAAGAATTCAACTTGCTCCAAGCACTGCTTTTGTCAGGCCAGAGGCATGCTTGACTGGGAGAGAAGCCTTTCTGCCGCTACAGCCGCTGATAAGACTTCAGCTACGTCTTCACTCACACCACGATCTGAGGCCGCTGCGCCCAAGAAATACGCCTTCGTGTTGATGTGCCCGGTCTTGAAGGCGGGGCAGCGGCCAGTACCCGGAGACTGTGACGGTCAATGTCAAGAATTGAGTACCCAATGCGCCGCGAAGCACGGATTCAAGTGCAACAACGTTACGAGTCATCTGAATACATTTCCGGATAGCGACCTCAATTCGACCTGCTTCGATTCTTGCTTCTGCCATGGCAGCTACTTCAAACGCGATGATTCCAATGCTTCCACCCTTGAGCCACCCACGTTGATGCCATCAGCTGCCGAAGTCGAGACTTTGGAAGAGCGATCGCTGCCAACACCCCAGATCGGAGCTCTCGAGAAGCGTCATGAATACTACTTGAACTGCGATTATAACCGTACTAAGACGGATCTCTGCGCAAACCTCGGCAATGGCTATGGCTATACTTGTCTTTCTACCGGTCGTGTAAGCAAGTTAGGCTCGAGAACAGGCCCGGCCGATAATTGGTGTAGAAGAAACTGTAACTGCCAATCATTGTGCCCTCAGCCCAATTTCATCAAGAACGGTATCGTCACTTTCTGCTTGAAGATGGATGATGGGACAAGCCTAGTCCACGGCAACCGCACATTGCCCAGTTCTACCCTCGAGCTAAAGTCTTCTTCCTCCATCGCTACTATTGCTTCAGCATCAGAATCTGCTCCGTCCTCAGCACCTACCTCAACGCAATACACCACTGGCTTAGCTGTCCCCGTCACGACGATCCCATCGCCAGCTTCTTCAACCAAGAGACTTGCGCGAGAGAAGAGGGATGGCCAATACCACCTTGACTGTGGTCATAAGACCGATACTTGGGAGTGTGGCACAGACCCCCTGAGTGACTACGATTTCTATTGTGAGGACGATGGCACACTCACACAATATACTTACTGGATGAAGGATTCCCAAAGCGCTTGGTGTAAAAAGAACTGTCTATGCAAGTTACCAGCGCCCAAGAGTACCAACTCGAAGACCAGCACCAAACCGAAGACCAGCACCAAACCGAAGACCAGCATCAAGACAACGACTAGCACCAAGTCAAAGGGCAAACACCAAGGTCCTCCATCGACAATGTCCACGTCGACATCTCGAAAGCCTTGAACGGAGAGTTGTCGACAAATGCATTCGGGCAGTGAGTTTGCCAATGCTCATCATATGTGATATGATCATACTTCGATTTAAGTCCCATACTTGTCAAGACCAAGTTTGTGCCGACGAAGTCTGCAACGACGAAGTCTGCAATGACAAAGTTCTTAGCCTCCTCTCCTCGAGACAAACCATCAAAGACGAAACGTTATTCCCACTGGTTCGAGATATTAGCCGACCAACTCCCATGCTCAGGGGCACATCCTCGATGTCTTCGCAATGACCAGCCAGCGAGAACTAGCTAGATAGAGCATGAAATCGAATAAAAAAGGTTTCAAAACATTCCACTAATAAATGCACAATGCATGCTTGTCGCCGGCTAACAGTAGCAGCAGACTGTTATAATGCGAAATTACTCCGTCCTCACATCCTCTTCCACGACCTCAACTCTGCATCCTCCTTGTGCCGGAGCATACCGTCGCTTTCCGCGTCTCCATGAACTCCGTTGTAACAACATACAAGCCACCTCAGCCAGCATAAAGACAAGTACAGTAAGTGATGCACACACCTCACACGACGCAAGTCCCCCTCCCTACCTCCTCCTCCCCGCCACCAAAACCACAATTCTTAATCCATTACAATGTCCCAATACGAACTATACACCTACTTCCGCTCCTCATGCTCGGCACGCATCCGCATCGCCGCCTACCACAAGAACATCCCGCTAACATACCACTACATCAACCCGCTGCAAATCCGTGCAGTCCCGTTCTGCATCAACGCCCTACACGCCACGCTCCCCGTGTTTGAAAAAAGAAAGGCTATCACTCTGACCACGCATTCCTGTGCGTTTCCAACGCCACATCAACCACCACCTTCCCCTTCGCCCGTCCCGTCTTCAACTTCCGAAACGCGTCCGGAGCCTGCTCGAACGCGAACCTCGAGTCAATGACCGGCTTGACCTTGCCCTCGCTCATCCACGTCGCCAACTTCTCCAGGTCCTTGTAGTTCGCCTTGGGGAAAAACCCCTCCACTTTACGCTTTCCCCCGCCCAAGAAACCAGGCCAATACTTTCTCTTCAGCGAGTCGGCGATCATGCCGAAGCCGGGTGTTCCACCGACCACGACGAACACGGCTTCCGGCTTCGTGAACTCATGGCATTGGAAGAATAGATCTGTTGAAGAGGCCACATTGTCCACCACATGGTCGAACTTGACCCCGCTCTTCTTGAGTTGCTCCACCACGCTGCCCTTCGTGTAGTCCACCACTTCATCCGCGCCGAGACGCCTACATAGCTCGACATTCGCACTCGAACACGTTGTTGTCACGTGACAACCGACTGCCTTCGCGATCTGAATCCCGAAAATCCCCGTGCCACCACTCCCGCCATTGATGAACACCTTGTCACCCTTTTTAACACGCGGCACGATGGATTGGTACGCCGTCAGCCCTGCAACGCCAATCGTACATGCGTCAACAGGCGTTACGTCCTCCGGGACCGGGACGGTAGTCTCTTTCTCGAAAACCGCAAACTCGCTCAACGCGCCACCTCCAAACGGACTCGACGCCACCCCGAAGACGAGTTGGCCCCTTTTCAATGGCGAGCCAGAAGCTGGCACGGCGATGTAGCCGGCAAAGTCGATGCCCGGTGTGGCAGGCTTGCGGACGAGCAGAGGACCCAGCACAGGATGCTCGCCCGGTTTGTAGTCCACGGGGTTGAGGGCACAGGCGAGCACTTGGACGAGGTGTTGGGTGGACTTTGGTTGGGGTGGTGCGATGGTGTTGAGTCTGAGATTTGCTTCGAGGCCGCCAGTTCCGCGGGTGAATTGCCATGCTTTGATGGTTGGAGGTGGGGTAGGAGGCATGCTGAAGATGGGATGTGTGGAGTGTTGTAGATGAAGAGTCAGTGGACGAGAACTCTCACGGTTATACTGTCTGTTAGTGGCTTGCGGCAAGACGAACACATAGATGGGCTGTGGGCGAGCGATGTTGTTCTAGATATACATTATTCTTCGAAGCCATGAAACAGACACGGTCCACGGCAAGCGGACGTCCATCACCAGCAGCGTATGGTAGGGCCACATTGATGCACGATCGAGGCAGCTTCAGCAGTAAACAACCTGGAATGCAGCGACACCGTCCGTTACCTCCGTGTGATTTCTACCTGTGACGATGTCATCAGCTGCCGGAAGCAGAAAGGTTGGCGCCAAAGCGCCGAATCACGGAGGAACCTTGACCCGTGGCGGCGGGTCGGAAAGCGCCTAAAGCCAATGCCACGTGCTGCGTACCTGCCTGGGTGACCTTGTCGCGCTCGGTTGGACGAAACTCAGCAACACGGTATACGAAGCCATTTGCTTTGGCACTGGGTGAAGCTGCAGTGGGTCGAAACAACGATGAACAGCGTCTTCCACTGTGGAAATTATGTGCTGCAGAGACGATAAATCGGGCCATGGGACTTCCAGCCTAGACGGGGCTTTACAAGCCTATCCGGGCACCTTGGGGAGGATTCCATGAGTAAAGTGTCCGCATGGTCTGACAAAGGTCATGTACCCATCATCTGCTGTTCGATATTTTCCAACGTGGGAGTTTGCGAAATGAGGTAGCTCGGTAGAAGCAGGAGTGATAAGGCCGGTGGATGCACGGAGCGCAGTGAGACTGTCTCGTCCATACCTGCCCATGTTTGAGGCACAGCCTGTTGTCCCAGTTCTGTGCGATTCAGTCTGCAGCAATATGGAAAATTGAACCGAGCATCAAAGTTCACTCCCAAAACACGACACTAGCACATGGCCCTCGCAACAGATGAGAAGACAGCATAACAAGCATGCCATCGTTGATATCGCTATCTATCCTCCTCTAACATGTCCAAGTGTAATCCAGCATACGCACTCAGGTGCTACTAATCGTTAGTGGTAGGTACACTTAACAGGTTCGCACAAGTAGAGTCGGTAACGTACAATGCGACTGTACGTCAATGCACGATTCTGGCAAGTTTGATGCCTCATGCTTGTGTCCAAGTTCATACGTTCATGACGATGCCGACAGTATTCCCCCAATTTTTCTAGACTCACCTACGACGGCGTCTGCCATTTGCTTTCTTCAAAATGCCCTGAAGCTCGAACCCATGGCCTGTTCCGTTTGATTGACCACTATCCTGTCGTTCGTTCGGGTATGCAATCCAGAAGCGATCATGCACAATGAGATATGTGCCCACCACCAAAGGCGGCGCATTGCCGTAGTTGTAGTACCATGAGCGAGTCCTTTCACGACCGTTGCCTATCCTTCGCATGCCACGGTCGAGCTGTATGATCCCCGTGGTGATGTCCTCGGCAATGTCGAGAAAGTCCCAGTGGAGAAGGAGCATTCGCACAACGACCTCCCACACAAGACGGATAGTGAGCCTAAGGATCAGATTTATGATTCTGATCGTGTTCCACAACCTCTCGGCCAAACTAAGAGGTCGTTGTTCGGTCGCTGGCGGTGTGATCAAACCGAAAGGGCCGTCTCCTTTGATATTTGCTGGGAGGGGCTGAAGTGCTTGCTCGATCCAGCTCAAACTGAAGGAAAGCAGGTTGAGGAGGGCCAAAGAGAGCTCGAGGATGGATCTAGCAAATTGGCCGAAGGAAATCGTCATTGTGGTTGCTGTGTATGTTTTTATGTAACCAAGTCGTTGTATGCGATCTAAGAGAATTGCAGAGACCCAAGAAGAAGCCCGTACTTTGTGAAGGACAAGATACTGAAGAGGTGGAATTTGGAAAGACAAATATGAGAAGAGAGGACGTGGATCAATCGATACTTGACCAGGAAAGCGCATTTGCTGCGATACCTCCTGCCTGAAGCACGAGAGCTCGACACAGAGCATGGGTCGAAGTCCGTGCTGAACCAAGTAGAAAGAGCGCTTCGTGAACCATGTCAAACATGATAAAGAACTCATCCGTGGCCATGCTAGACGAAGCGTCTGACATACACTGGTCGGGATTCTGTGTCCAGCACATTATCGCGAAAGGAGACAGACCAACCCGTACCATATGTGCGATATCCGCTTCGATTGTTTTGTCACAGTAGGCATCATACAGCACATTCAACTCGAGCGGACTCTCACTTTCGTCTTATTTCCTCCACGCTCGCCAAGCGTGAGTGTTTGGGCCAACAAGCTCAAGGGGAAGAAGCTTGATGTAACACAACTTGAAGGGGGCTCCAAAGCCAAGCTCGGTGGGAGTGGAGAACGCCCGCCCCTGCCTCGGAGATTTCTCCGCTCCCTGCTTCTCGTACCAACCTCGTACAACGAGATAGCTCCATCAAAGCAAACAGCATACCGTCTTGCAACCACTCCGTCCTCTTTGGCCCAAAAGCGCTCGTCCGTGCCGTCACTCCATCTCAGATCTCGACACACACCCGACATGCCGACGTCACTCTTCTCCAAGGTGGTTCAGGGAGTCGCCGTTTCCAGCGTTACGACGGTCGGCGCCTTCTTCGTCTGGGCCAAGCACTGCAAGTTCGTCGACTTGGATCCATTTAAAGACGAATCGTTCCACTCACTTTTCTACCGCAAATTCAATCCCGAAACAAATCCAACGACACACGACCTTTGTGTGCGGCAGATACCGCTTTGGAAGGTGAAGCCCGAGCTCGTCCAGGACGCGCACAACGGTGGCTCGAAACTCGTGGAGGCATTCTGTGCTGGTGTCTGGGGCGGATTTGGTGAGTTTGGCTTGTGCTTTCCCATCATCAAAAACAAGAGTCAAGGAGAACACGATTTTGTCGAAACCGCGATCACGTGATCTACAAACTCCTTTCTCCCTTTTTCTGACTATGCTGACCAACCCGCCAATTCCGCGCTACCAGGGTACACAATCCAACGCAAATACCTCGAGAACAAATACCGCAATTCCAGCACCACCTCGCACCAACTCTGGGACAAACCCGCACTCCTCTCAAGCACATACGAAGAAGGCACCGAGATCACGGACCATTTCGTCGTGCTGCAAAAGTCACCCACCTCCATCCTCATCCGCTGCGGCGACTCGCCGCTGAACTCGCCCGACGCCGCACGGCCTTCGGACGGCCTGTTCGAGATCGCGGCCGTGGCGAACGTGGAGAAGGGGTACGCCGAGTTCAGGTTGAAGAGTATCTTTTATCAGGGGCTGGGGAAGAGTGCGTCTCAGGATCCGCCCATGGGTGGGTTTATGCTTTGGGCCCATCAGCAGTATACGAAGTTGTGGTTGGAGAGTGCTATTCGGAATGTGCAACGTTAATGTTTTTCGAGTGTTGATATCTAGAGTAGAAATCGTCTCAGCAAGTGGTCGTTATTAAATCTTATCGACCGCCTGTCTGGATCACACTCTGACCTACCACGCTTAAAAGTCTGGTCGCAAGTGGGCGACCTCCTTGATGTATGGGTACGAGGATGGGGAAAGTTTACGCGGTTTCCTGATGCGGCTGGCTGACCGTAGGTTTGGAAAATCCTGCTCCACAGGCTGGCTAGCTACCTGCACTGTAGTCAAAGATTGTCACAGCATGAAGGTCTCCGATTCCGTTCGACCTTGGGCACAGTGTTGGTCACTATGCTTCATGCTCAAGCAATGCAGCAAACCAGTTCAAGCAAATTGTGGTTATGAATCATTCCATTGTTTTCATGCTAGGTTATTTGGTGCCCTTTGCCTTTGTTTTAGCACCCATGAATTCTCGCATATTGTGTTGAGCTGCTTTGGCAGCCTCCCAGCATTGATGCGTTGAGAAAAGGAAAAAGAGCAAAGCTCATGGCCGAGCCAAGCAGAACGGTACCGATGTGTGGTCTGGCTTCCGTAGAACTCTTGCTCCATCGACTATCGCAAGCTCGTATGTTGCGTTGCAATCGTTTCATGTCGTGTCGTCTTCCGTGATGTCCTTGTCGTAAAGGTCTGCTTGTGTGATTCCAAGCTACTACTGGCGCACCCAGTAGTAATAACCACTAGTAGCATGCTTCTCCCAGCGCCCTGGATTGACAGCGCCATTGAGGATGTCGGTGTAACTCTGCAATGTCCAACTTCCATCCAACTCCTTGCACCAAAATTGTTGACCGTTGGCCGGCTTGTATGGAGCAAGCTGGGTGGGCATCGGCTTTTGGCTCATGGTGATGAAGGCTTGTTGAGCTGCAAAGTCTGCAGGTGTGTATCCGACATAGTATGCTGGTGCGGCTGGCTGTGCGGCAAGAGCGGCGTTCGCGGCTGCGGCTGCGGCAGCTTGAGCAGTAGCGGTGGTCTGAAAGACGGATGGAGCTGGTGCTGCACGATAATGTGAGTATGCGTACGATGGGTAGGTGTATGTTTGGGTTGCGGGTTGGGAGATTGGATAGCAGGTGTAGGATTGTGCGGGATAGGTGCTGGGCCAACCATAGGTAGCGGCTGGGGCTTGGGCGCCATAGTATGTACCATTAGTGTAGTAGTAGCCTGCTGGTGCGGTCGCGCTGGCCTGCTAGCACTTGTCAGTCATAACTCGAGTGCGAGGGGAGTACGAGAGAACTCACAGCTGGGGAGTAATAGTACGTAGCTGACTGTGCAGGTTGTTGAGCCGCTTGGTAGACTGGTGCTGGTGGATGAACTCCCTGCGGAGCAGAGGTGTTAGATGAATATGTAAAAGCACGTGGCCAATCGTCAGTATTCTCCCAGGTTCCAACGTCTGGATGGTTGACTGCTCCAGCATTGTGGTCATTGTAGTTGTAGTATAGCGGCATGGTGGGTGTATGCGTAGACTTTGCTGTTGGTCTGTGATGATTGATGGGCGGAGTGTAGGATGTTAGTGTAAAGGAGAGTAAGGTTGTTCTTTTACGAGGTCATAGAAGTGGCGTTTCTTGGTACAGGCGGTGTTTACCGTGGCAACACCTGGTGACTGGGAAATTGCGAGATTTCACTTACGGTACGGTAGTCTGGGTAAAAGGAATGGTTTTGGTCGAGGAAGATGTACTCATCTTTGACCGGTTCGGCTGCTAGCTGGACGGGGTGACCCCATGGCCAGCATGATCCGCAATTCAAGCACATCTCTGTCGAAGGGAAAGAATCGAGTTGACAGTTGTGGTAGGAGGAAGGAAGGTTGACGCAGACTGGTAATTGTGCCGTTGCTCGGGCGGAACGGCAGAAAGTCGTGAGCGAGGCCGGAAGTAGGCACCGTCTACTTTTCACTTCGGCTTCACTACCTGCACCACTGGGCAATCCGCACAAGGAGGTTCTTCAAGGCATCATTCGGACAGTGCCTTCCTCACGTTTTTTCTACTGTTGCAGCTCCGATGCTTGGCCTTCGATTGTCAACTTCTTCCACGTTTCCTCTACGACACGGCACAAGCCTAAGGAGCTCTATGAGGCTGAGGACAAGAAGAAGCGCGACGAGGTCGAGGCAAAACGGAAACGCGTTAGCACAATATGAGGGCTCTTAGTAAGTGGTTCGAATCGAAGATTTGAGGCTTACCACAAACTATCTATGCTTCCACAATCGCGCAAGGCTGTGGCAAGTCGTTCGGAAGGAGCTCTTTAGGTGGAACATGGAAGCGATCAACAGCTACACTTCAAGGGAAGTCGGAGTCGCTGCCGTCAGTAGCTATCACAGGAGCCAGAGAGGACCGGACAAGATCCAGAACTTGGGAAGCTCTGTAAGCAGCCTGAAGGCTATGACAGAACATGATGCCCAGCTCCATGACAGGGTCATTTTATCTACAACGCAACCAGCCCGATATTGATGGCTGATGGCTTCAGTATGCTATCTGTCGACTGACTCTGTGAGGATGAGGAGTAGAAAACCAAGGGAGGTCCGAGTTCAGGCGGAGGCGGAGAAAAGGTCCGAGGCCATCTGCAGTCATGCACAATTACATCACTCAGACTGCACTTCACTCTAGGTAGATGTACTTGTATCTTCTCTGCTGCGACTCACCACGCTGTGATTCACTGTCCGGCGCCTTGGACGGCTAGAAAGACTCCAAGAAGTTCTGGCTTGCGATGTTTCCACTCGCACTCAAAAGGCCCGCTACAGACATTGGTAGCACAAGCAGATGGCTGCAATTGCCGGGTGGATTTTGTGATACCTCATAGATTATGTCGATTCACTGACCAAGGTGAATTCAAATTCATCAGCATCTGCTCGTTCCATTTGGTGAAGCCGTTTGTCTTCCCGCAATTGCGAGCCTTCCACGGCGACCATCACCACGAAACACCAGCCAGAAGCACATTGACCTCGACAGACAGCCAAAATGTCTCGCAGACACCGCAGCCGAGGAAAGGAGCGGACAAACCAGCCTCCCAAGTACACCATCGATCTCTCCATGGAGCCACGACTTAGATACAAAGCCCTGGCCGCAGAGTACAAGGACCAGCTCCGGAGCCTGACTGGCTTGTTCAACAGCTTGCTGCAAGATCTAGGCATCCCAAGCAAACGTCATCCGCTGATCAACAATTTGGCCGGAATGCTTATGCGCAAGGTCCATTCTACTGTTGAGACCGCGGAGCTCCAGGGAATAGCTGAGACAGCAGGCATACCGATGTACCTATTAGTGTCCTTCAACGTCATTCTTGATCTTTTGATGGGATGCACATCTGGTGCTGTCAAGAGTCTGGAATCTGGCCAGCCAAAGACCGAAGCAAGAATGCTGCACTTTCGAACACTAGATTGGGGAATGGATCCTCTGCGCTCGGTGATTGTACAGCTCGATTTTGTCCGGAGCAAGTCTGCGTCGCCATTAGCAGTCGTCGCTTCCAGCATAACTTACGTTGGATTTGTAGGGGTCTTGACAGGAGTTCGTCCACAACTCAGCCTTTCTCTGAACTTTAGAGCCGTACACAACGCTCCCACACGGTCGGCACAATTCAGGTTTTACTTTCACCATTTGCTCGTCCTCCTGGGCATGCGACCTTCGATATCGAGCCTTCTGCGAGGATATCTGTTCTCAGAGCGTGGGAAAGGGCATGATCAACCACTCAGCCTTGCGGAAGTAGCCGAAGATATTACACCACGCCACACGACTGCAGCGTACTTGGTTTTTAGTGATGGAAAGAGCACAATCAGTGTGCAGAAAGATTTCGGAGAGGCTCGTATTCGGCATTCCGATACCTTTATTGCAACGACCAATCACGATGTCGACACCCAATCATCAAAGGACAAGGCTTTCACTCCCACAGCAGGCCAGGCTGTTGCGAACGCACCCAGGGGCGTGTCAGGAATCGATGAGCTTCTCGACGAGAGCAAGGACAGACTGGATTGTGTTCTTAAGAAGTGGCAATCCAGCGTGCGGAAAGAGGCACGAAGGTTAACCAGGATAGAGGGAATGCAAAAGGAGGCGGTCCTCGCCCAAGCTGAGGACACCCTGACCTTGACCAACGACGACGTTGTGAAATGGGTTTCAGCTTATCCGACAACGAACGAAGAGACGCATTTTGCTGCGGTGCTCGATCCAAAGAAGGGCCAAGTGGTCTGGAGCCATGCGTACTCCGAGTCTACATGAGTATAGGAGCCTGTCTGTCGCAAAACAGTGACCAAGCATTTTCTGCAAGATCTCTATGCTATCCCGCGCATGTGCATAGTGCTTGGACTTCTGCACGTCGGACTCAATGCTTGTTGAGCAGCCATCCCAGCACGCAATTCCGTGCGTGGGTATCCGTAGTGCGAATCTCCGGCATCAAAACATGTGTCGAGATGCCATGGCTAGGAACAGGAAAGAGAGCCTGCTCATCGGTGCCACGCGAGCAGGGTTTGGCGAGTATATGCGAGATACCGTTGCACATATCCGGCCAGCTTGGAGGAATCGAGGATAATCAAGGCTGTGATTGGCGAGAAGTGGATACCGATAGGACGAGATCCATGCTTGATGGAAGTCCGCATCTCGGGCGTTGCCATGTCCTCTTCCCGCGATTCTCTATCTCACGCAACGCACAAGCAAAACCCAACTAGTTGACATAGCTGTACAAGGTATGATCCTTGAGTCAAAACTTCCTTTGACCTGGAAGCTGTGCTGAAAGGGTCGGTACCAAGCCTTTGAAATAGCAGCTAACAAAGTCACGGACCTTTTGTCATATCAGCATGTCACAGCGGCAAGCTTGTCGAACCACAGATTCAGGTTCAGGTTCAAGCACCTCGGTGTTTTCGTAGAGACGAGATGTGCAGCACGGAGCCAGTAGCAGAGCTTTGACAAGCCATTTCCGCCACGAAGATCGCTTCAGGGCCAAGCCAGTCGCCCTTTTCTGTTCTAGGTCGTGTTCGGCATGTGGAGACGTCATGATATGCACGTCTGGCGTTTGTGGCGTTATCTTGGGGCATGGCGTGTGATTCCCTATTCGGCTCAACACGGCGAGGATGAGGCGTGCAGGATGGAACGTGTAGGCCAATAGGAAATCGAGCATGTCTTTTGTAAGCACTTCTTCATGCTCAGGCGTCCGGAGAGTATGGAGATGTGGAAAACCGATCAACCGTTGCGACCTTGCATATCATGCACGCTTTGGCGGGAAAGAGAGGAGTAGAGACATTACCCCATGCATCTTGGCATCTAGAGCATATGCTGCAGCCTACGAGAAAAGGTAGGCCCTGCTGGATGGAACCGTCGGACGAGACTGACAGCAGCCACAAACCTGGGCTGCATCGGGCATCCGTGATGCCGTTTGGCTTCTAAGGAGAGGAGTCAAACCTGCAGAATGAACGAATCATGGCTGTCAAGATCTGGACACCGAACGGTCTGGGCGAGACGGGAAGATTAGGCCATAGCAGCGTGTACCTTTTCAGAATCCAGACGTTACCTCATCAATTGACCCATGGTCTCAGCCAAGCATAGAGCCAAGAGCATAAGCGGGAGGAGACAGGCGTTGTCACGAGCACGTCCCATCATCGACAAGGGTAGGATAGCCATCCGTTTGTATGATCGAGTTTTGTGAAGAGCAGAAAGAGATGGGCGTGTGTTGATATGCCAGACTCGTACGTGTCAGATGGGTCAATATTCAAGAGACACAAAGAGTAAGCAGTTGGAACTGAGGTCTGACCAGCCTCAAGGCGTGCCCCTCGCCACGCTTGCCCGGAGTTATTGTACCTTAAGGTCAGCACTTGTGGCGTCAGCTAGTCGTGGAACGGCCTAGCCAGGCGCCCACCCGCCACCATCGCCTAAGCAATGGCCAGCCTCCGCAACTCGACTCTCGACCGCCGGTGCCCTCCCCACGAACACGCCTCTTAACGGCCTCAGATTCTCTGACTCTCAAACTCTGGGGGCCACCAACGTCACCGCAGGCCGCATCGCAATCCAATCCATGCTGTGTTGCGCTACACGAATCTCGTGCTGCTGCGGCTGACTTGGAGAGATCGTGTCACAGTACTTGGCAGAGACAGCAATTTACGAAAACCACAAAACCTGACTTTGCGACAACGAGGCACAGATGGGATCGTCACCTCGCAGATTGACATGTGTGGCTTCAAATCATGGTGCGCACGTCCGATCAACATCGAAACCTCCAACTCCGGCTCAACCTAGCGTTGGCATATCCCTGTCCTACCAAAATAGATCAGCACGAGCCGACCTCCATGCCACCACCATCACCATGCACAGCCTGCCTTGGCCCTTGCATCAACTCCACGCGCCAGAACTCTCCGCTTCCGCTCCGGCTCTGCTTCACACTTCGACAGCGGACCTGACATGGCCGTGAATAATGCACGCTAGATCAGGCCGCCTGGGGTGTATCCCAGTACACACACGAGCTTTAGGCTCTTGGCCATGGCTTGCTAACTCTCCATCCAGCTCTTGTCGCTCGTCATTTCGCTGTGTCCGCTGCAAACCAGTAAACAAGTACATAGGACCGCTGCGTCTCCCTCATAACCTTGGTCCTTTTACTCCAGCTCCAGGTACATTTTACATTCTTTCACGGGTCAGTCCTTTGCCAATCCTCTCGCTCTACTGCGCCTCTGCGCCATCACCACCATGGTCAAATCCATTCTTTCTCTTGCTGCTGCCGCTCTCTCCGTCCTTCCATCCCTCACCCTTGCTGCGCCCGCACCGTGGGGTCCTCCAAAGGGTCATGGCCCGACACATTTCCCCGTCGTGGATAAGTGGCTGGAAAACCATTGTCCGGGCAAATACAACCATACCATCCCGTGCAATGACAAGACCGCCAAGATCCGAAAGGATTTCGACTCGATGGCTCCTCTGGAGCGAAAGGCCTACACTGATGCGGTCAACTGTCTGATGACCAAGCCATCTCAACTCGACCAGACCCTTTACCCCGCCGCCACAAACCGCTTCATGGACTATGCCGTCGTCCACGTCAACAAGACCAAAGTCGTTCACCTTGACGGCTTCTTCCTGACATGGCACAGATACTTCTTGTTCCTATACGAGACTGACCTCGAGGAGCAATGCGGTTACACTGGCTCGTTTCCTTACTGGAACTGGCCAGCAACGGCTGACAACCTCCACGGAAGCGCGGTCTTCGATGGCTCCGAGTACTCCATGTCCGGAGATGGTCTTTACACCGACGACTCCCCAGTCGTCCTTTCACCGACGCTCTCGCTGCCTCACGGCACTGGTGGAGGCTGTGTCACCACAGGCCCCTTTGCCAACATGAACCAGACCATGGCCAACATCCCCGTCTCCATCATCATCCAAGGTCTTCCTCTACCACCCACTGCCTTTGATTACGCCCCATCGTGCTTGACACGAGACCTGAACTCTTACGCCGCCCAGACATGGTGCAACTACGACGCGCTATATGCCGCCCTCGAAGCTCCAGACATTGCCAACTTCTCCACCCAGATCAACGGCGTCATTGGCGGTGGTAGTCTGGGTCTCCACTCCGGCGCCCACTTCACCATGGGTGCCCCCGCATCTTCCCTTTTCGTTTCACCGCAGGACCCCATCTGGTATCCCCTCCACACCTTCCTCGACAACCTCTACACCTCGTGGCAGATCAGACATCCAGACCAAGCCACCGCGCTTTACGGCACCGAGACGGCCGTCAACCTGCCTCCTTCCGCAAATGTCACACTCGAGACCGTCGAGCCTGATTGGGGTTATTTCCAGATGGACCCGGTGGCTGTTGGCGAGTTGACCAGCACCATGGCCGGTCCTTTCTGCTACAAGTACGATGTTGCTTTATAAAAAAAAGGGGGGACGTTCATTGCTTGATAACGATCGTTTTTTATGTTTGATGATATTATTGACTGTTGGGTTACGGTTAATTAATGGCCTTGAAGCCCTAATTGTTTGTGTACAGCATATGCCGCAGATGCATTTGTGGACATATTCACAATGACGGTTGAAAGGCATCTTACCAATAAAAATTAATCCTTATGCTTTCAAAGACAATCCCTTCTTCAAGTTCTTACCTTGTGACCAAGTCGTCGTGATTGTCCAATCGAATCAACTATACCATAGACCTTCCCCATCCTTCCCTTCTTCGCTCCTCTGATTTCCCTTTTCCCCTCCCACCTTCCTCCCATCTAACATCCTCTGCTCCCAGCTCCAACCTCCCCCTTCCCTCCCTCTTCAAGCTCAACCTTCCCCATGTCATCTATCGTCATCTCTCGTCAATTTGTCCTACGGTTGCGGGTGGATCGCTACACGACAGCCGTGTCACTCATATGCCGCCATCCGCGCTTCTTTGCGTCATGTTGTGCAAGGACGTTAGAAAGGGGATGTGAATTGGGTGGTTTATTTGGGAATGGGAATGAGATGATGCGGGCGAGAGGCGATGGGAAGGGAAATGGAAGAGGGGAGATAGGAAGTGGGAGGGGATGGATGTAGATAAACATTAAACGGTATGAGTATACACCCACAATCGACAGACCAGCGATGAGACTTTCCACTCTGCCTGCTTACAGTATACAAGCCCATGGGCTGAGTGAAAGCAAAGCAAAGCAAAGCACTCCACCAAAACGAGCTTTGTAGGCTGTGGTTCCATTTCTCCGTACAGATAGACAGTATTCTCGTTCCGTATCGAAATTATCGAATAAGTTGGTTATTATCGTATAGTGTTGAAAGTCTTAAGAAACGAGTTTAGATCGTAGTATCTGGACTGTTTGCTTGTTTGCGATTCGATTGGGACTAGAATTGATGGGTTGTAGGTTGACTGGTGATGTCGTCGGTTGGTCGGGTCGGATCGGGTTTGTGGGGATTGTGTGAGAGGACTTGGGAAATGATAGGTGTGGGAAAGTGAGATTCTCGGAGGAATTCGTGGTTATGGAGAGGGTTTGAGACGAGAATGTCGGGAACGATATGCGTCCGAGAGTGGTTCTTGCCAGGATAAGTCAGTAAGCTTGACCTACGATATCTGCCTTGACGAAACCGTAGAGACGAAATACCCCTTTATGATCATACCGCCACCGCATCCGTATATTCGCACCTAACCGAGGACCATCCTAGAACACCCCCTCAATCAGCAAGCCTGGTCCCCAACCCCTTAGCCTGGCGTCTAATCCAGTCCTTCGCCGTAATCTCCTCCTCTTCATCCTCAAGACCATCCGAGCCAGGAATCCCACTCGCGTGCAACGGCTTCAACACCACATCATCCTCAGGCCTGACAAAATAGACAATGCTATACCTCGGAAACACGCCCTGTTCGCCCGGAGCCGGGACAACACGATGCCGTCCCGAACAAAAGACACCATTGGTGAACTTGACCATCGCGTCGCCGAGGTTGACGATCGCGTGGCCCGGTCTGGGTGCAACCCAGAGCCACTGACCACCGCCGCGGTTGCGCGTGGCGGGATCGACGACGTTGGCGTAGTCGCCTCGGGAGGATTCGGACCAGATTTGCAGGCCGCCGAGCCAGTTGAAGAGGATGGTGATGCTGCCAAAATCCGTGTGGCCTGGTGTCTGGATCTCGGGCTTGTCGGGGCTTACTCGTGGCGGGCCCCGAGTCATGCGGACGTGATCACCAGAAGGGCGGTCTATGCGGTGGAGCTTGGAGAATGCTGTGTGTGGGAGACCTATCTTGACGGCGAGGATGGAAAGGAGGCTGACACCGACTGCGTGAGCAGTGTGTATGTACCGGTCAAATAGAGCGCGGTTGTCCAGAACAAGTCGTGGCCAGTGGAGAGAAGTCTCGGATGCGAGCATGTCGTCTTTCGAGACGTTGAAGAACTCCACCGTATCTGGGGTGCCCTCTGAATCTGTTTGCGTGGCGCCAACCCGTTTGTACCTAATTGACAATATTAGTGTCTAGCTTCTGGCGTGTTTCCTTGGAATACCGCAAACCCGAAGATGGTCTTTCCAGGTAAGTATTTCTCTTTTTCGTCGAGAGGTAGCTTGAAGACTTCTTCGGCTAGGCGAGCTAGCTTTTCCGTGTCCCCTATCAGGGATGCCCCGTGGGAGCCTGTGAGATCTAGGTAGAAGAACCCCTGGGTTTTGCATGTGAGGAATAACCGGTCCTCCTCTGCTTGTTCACCAGATTCAAGCTCAGAGAGCGAGATGGTTTTGAGCGTCACGCTTGGTAGACCTGGTGGTATTGGTGGGTAGTTGTCAGGCGTAAATTCTGGATTCTCAGATAGACTTTGAGCTGGGGGAGCCATCGAAAAGACCATATTTAAGCTTCAAACGAAAAGAACCGAATGGCGGGTGGAAGCTCCAGGTTCGAGGCATCTCGTTTTTGAACCATAACATGTCGTACAACTGTTTCCAAAACAACCAATATCGAAGTACAGCATGACGCAAGCGTAAGCGGGGAAAAGGGGAGATTCAAGGAAGAACCAATAGTTCGTGTACCAGAAGTGTGTTTCTTTCGGCTCGCCCCGGCAAGGAAGACATACAGCATCGTGCATAAACCAAGTATGCTACTTTACCAACAAAGGCGAAGAAAATGAGACGAAAGGGCGCATCGAATGAGGGCCGAACCGACTCGGTAATGGCGCGGCACGAAGGTAGCCTAAAATGTGAACCAGTGTTGGTATGCCTCTGTGCAAGAACGCTAGGTAGACTTATGTAGCTGGGGACAGGGTAAGCAATGTTCCAGAAGCGCAGGATCTTAAGCTTACCCAGCTTAATTGTCGGGTGGGTCTGGTTTGGCCAACGGCATGAATGGTCAGTTATGCGTATAGAGACAGTTGAATATGGCATTAAATTCTCCTTAGAGTCGAGCACAAGAGCGCTACTCGTTCTTCTTTGCAGTCAGATAAGACGCCGAGATGTGAAATGCCACAGCGAGGTAAATGTGCTCTCCCAATTTAGTAACGACAACCCATGACGCCGTCATTCTATCTTCGTTAATCGTTATAGCTGGTCGTGATTCTTGTGCATGCTATTCTTTTCTTTGCCACCGTTTCAATATCCACTCCAAGCTGTTTGCATCAACCCCACAGCGCGGGTTGCACGTATTCGCTTGCCCTTTCCATAATGTTTAAATTCCATTCGCTACTGCCCGTACTATCAGGCGTGATAGGTCCCATATTCATTCCATTGATAGTGCGCGAACCCCCCATTGTAGGTGAGAATGGTTCCTGCTTCACATTCGCCAGAGCCGGGTATTGCGCCCTGCTCTGCATGCCTAAAGATACGCCCATGACCATAGGAGCTGTGTTGTACATGCCCTGTGCCAAGGCGGGCATGCTGGTGATGTTTCCTTGACCGTGTCTAGTGCAAGCCAAGGCTGCGTTAAGCTTTCCGAGCGCATTTAGGGATTTGGTCATGCTCTTTGCCCAATGCTGAGACTCTGCCGCTGGAACACGGTCGTTGGACAGGCTCATCTGACCCTCAGGACTGCTCTTCACATCTGCCTGAGAGTCGCTAAAATTGGGGTCTTCTGTAGTACGTATTGATATCACACGCTCGAGTTCCTGCAGCAGGGCACGTGTGATCGGGTCACCTGGTGTTTCAGGCAATGTGCCAAGCAGGAAGGCTGCGGACACCGCGCGCTGAATTCCAATCCATGATCGTGCCGCAAACATGCTGATGCTATGTATTTCGACGTAAGATTCAACAGCGTGCTGGAGACTGGCGATACAGTCCCGTCGAAGTTGGGCTGGAAGATTGGAATCCGATGTGTGTGATCCAGATGAGGATGGAACAGAGGATGTCTGAGACAATTTACGCACGGCGGCTGTCGGAGAAGCCAATGGTGTTGGAACTGTCTTGCCGTCCTGGGCCGTGAAATCTTTCAGAGCTGGGCGGCACAGTTCGCTGATGATGTAGGAACTATGAAGTTTGAGTGCCAGGCGCTGCAAATGTTGTGTGGTGTATTGACACATGTTTCGATCACGGAGGTGGGGAGCACTGGAAGCAACGATCCGCAAGACTTCTTCCTTGTATTGCTGTATCTTTGACCATGGCATTGTCGATTGGGCGCCGACCATGCGCTCTTGCACGATTTCTTGAGTCAATCGAATAATCATGTACATGCTTTCGGCATAACTCCTCGTGGTATCTGTGCTGCCGTTCGCGTAAGGAATAGCCGGATGGCACAAGACGGTCGATGTTGGGCGATCGTAGCTGACACTGTAATGGGAATCTTGCCATGCAAGTGCCCACCAAACTCGACTGCGCCTGTATCTCTCATCGTCTGGTAGATTTTGTGAATCAATCTGCAGGCCGATCGAGAAGGCCATTCGGATGGTCATGCCTAAGAATATATACGCCACGCCAGGGTTCATATTATATGCTAGGACATTGGCCAGAATGAGGTTTGCCTGTATCGTATCCAGCGAGGGATTCGTCATGAAATTCGCCATGCGAAGGGCTTGGTAGGAACAGCAGACTATGCCGTGTAAGTAACATACGCACGGCACAAGACCGTCATACTTACTATAGACTTGAGAAGTGAGCTCACGTTCCTTAGCGTCCCTGCTTGTACACTGTGCACCCGAAGCCAACACTGCAAAGCACAATGCTAGCCACGGCATGGGAACACCAAAGGGTTTGTTTGAATCAATATCGCCGTCCACCCAATTCCACCGTGCTCGGCTGGCTAGCATGAAATTGAGGGTGGCCTCAAACTCATCCGGGCAAGGAATGACCGGATATATTGTCGCAGCAACGTCACGATAAGCAATGAAGAACCTGCACGTGGTTAGCACTGAACAGAATTGCCGTTAGCGAGTGGACTGACTCTCGACAAAGCCGGTCTTCCGGAATGGCTCTGCATAGACCGTCGACATCTTGCATGCTGGATTCTGTACTCCATAAATCCACAAAGGGATATGTCGCCGAATCATTGTCCAATCCCAAGTTCGGAAGAATGTCCTTCTCGAGCAACGACCTGGCAGCGTCTTGCGTCGACTTCGTCCTTCCCAGACCCATCATGTATGCAAGTACTGATTTCGATCCCAGATGCATTGTGCCCATTTGTTTACTTTCGGCGTGAATTCCCTCTCTTTCGGTTTCGTCTCTGCTACCGCTGCCTGCTGTATGTAGGTGTTCCTCCGTGTCATCATGAGCGAAGCTCTGCAGTGGCGAGTGCGGCCCTTTGACTGCCTCGCGTAGCTGTTGCAGTTCCCTCTGTACCCTCTCCCATTGTTCTTTCGGAACTGTGACATTTGGGCCCGAGTTAAGGACGAAAGCATCCGGACCATCGGAATGCCCAGCGTCAGGTTGTACAGCTACACCGGGCAAGGCAATCCGTCGTCTCTTGGTCGGTCGCTCGTAAGAACAGAGTTCTGGATGATCTCGTTTTATACACGAATCACACGGTAGATTGCGGTCGCATTTGACCTTTCTTCGGTGGCAGGCGTAACAAGCTTTTGGATCTCGGAGTTTTCGCTTGTTGCGGATGATGGCGTCTATCTCGTCTTGCGACATCTCAACTCTACCATCGTGCGGCGAATGGAAGCTCGGATCTTCAGGATACTCCATGTGAGGCGCTGACCCGGGTGCGGAGACTGGAATTGGTCGAGCTAGCGAGTCCATGATGGCGGAAGGTTCGGAGGCCAGCGAGACTGAAGACGAATATGGAGCATCAACGGGCGAGGAGCGAGCGACAGGTCTATTTGGCAGCCATTGAGTGTTTGCGTGTGGGTTGAAGGCAGGCAGAGAAAGTTGATGTGGCCGGAAAGTGGAAGTGCACCCCGCCTCCAGTGCGTAATGGAGGTGCAGAGGAGGGCGTGGACGGCTTGAGCCTCGCAGGTCGATCATACTGCTTCCAAGCTGGCTAAGGAAGCTTAAAATGGCTGGTCAGGGTCACCGCTTCGGCCGGTCGAACGACTGTGAGTTAAGTTAAAAGGGAATGGCGGCCCCTCTATATGGCTCCGGAAACATCACTATGTAGGAGTATTAAATGGACTTCAGAACCTGCGCGCTTTCATTCCATATGTATTCCCAGCTTTTCGATAAAACGCATCATTCATTTCGCCATCGCGAGCCCGTATAATTAGCTGAGCCACTGCAAATTGTCGAGTTAGGTATGCAATATGCACGAGCACTTGGCAGGGGCCTCCATCAAAGCTGAAGCCTGCAGCCATCTGGCTCCAGCATCCCTGCGCGCCGCGTCGCTCGCTATGTCATGCTGATTCGAGCATAGGCGGCACCAAAAACTGGTCTTTGCTCCACCACTATTTGCGCACAGATGGGATTTTCCAATGTCGTGGCTCATGGCACACGCCATAGAGCACACCCTCGGACCGGTCATGATACCTACTCTGGCCATATGAGCGGCATGGCACACTGCCTTGGTAGCCGGTATACGAGTTTTTAACTTTGTTGAATGAGTCCCCGAGAGCTCGGCGCCCGGTGACAATCCAGATGACGGATTTGTATGGCCGTTGTCTTCCTGCATGTCTTATTCGCGGTGGCTCCCTGACACCCCAGCGTCGAGATGAGCGCCCTGAAAAGACCAGTCACCAACAGGAGAATGGCCAAGCTACAAGTGCAACCCAAGCATGACGTACCTTGTGACAGAATACCAACTCGTGAACATTTTTCAATGCTGAAGATGAATTGAAGGTTGCGCCTGAGTTGTCATCGGACCCCGGCCGTCACGGCGTCCCCCAAGACCAAAGGCTCACCTGGCACCTTGGTTGTCAGCTTGGCCGTCGTCACCATGTCTTTGCGTACTGTGTCTGATGAGCTGGTTGAGGCCAATGTCTGTACGAATCTAGAGGCAGGTCCACAGGGTCCCGAGTCATGCTTAACACAGTCGATCCCGCCACGGCACAATTAATAGGTTAGTGGAGCTCGGCCTGCCTATGTGTTGTGCATATGTAAAGGCAGAACCCGACCGGAATTCACGTGGAAACATAATCACATCCAATAAGAAGTGCTCCCGCCAACCCAGTGGAAAAGTACACGGTAGCCCCGGAGTCATTTAGTGGATCTGTGCAACCCGAAACGTAAGGCGAGCATCTAGGTTCTCAAGAACACGGGCCGACCATGTGCTCGGTGCCATGCGTAGGACCATGGCCCCAGATGACAAAAGCCTTGATGAGGAACGTCGTTTAACAGCTGAGTCGCGCCGGGCTGGGCCATGACACCTTCAACACCCAAGCCATCTGTGAAATTGGAACAGAAACGTGCCGGAACTTGTATTCGCCACAATTCAGAAAGCCTGGAATGCAACTGCCGATTCCCAACATGCCAGAAAGCTGAGGTGAAAAGCTTTTAGTGTATTATTTCTTCTACAAAGTGACCCATCATTCGTTAGCTGCGGACATAACAACGCCATCATCGTGCCATATCGCCGAGATCCACCAGTTCCTAGCTATCCTCGCGGCTCTCCAGCCGCAACCTCATGACTAATAAATGCCTCGTTGACCGTGAGCTCGATGCAAGGTCAAACTCTAGTGGTTCAGGGGTCAGAGATCCTCCATTGGTCGAACCATTTCAAGTATTCATACTGGTGGTTGTCGCCCTCCATTCCAAAAACAATGGGGCTGAAGAGGACAAACAACCCAATGACAGCAGCGTACAAGATCGAGTATACACCCCACCTAACTTTGCTGTTCAGTTTCTGCGTAGTCCAGTCAATGCAGAAGCCAGCTACCAAGATCGCAAAGTAAAGGGCAGGGTAGTAGTGGTGCACATAGGTGACACGGCCCATGGCCACGAATGGCAAGTAGTGAAAGAACCAACCAATGGCCGGGTAGACGCCGGCGTACATGATTTGATCAATGTCGACCTGCTTCAACTCGTTGTAGCCTCGTTGCCAACGGATGACATACCACAGGACAAGCAAACCGGCAACGGGAAGAGCGACGGTGGACCCCCAGTAGACAATGGGGTTGCCGAGCAGGAAGTATTTGGTGATGTGGTTCTCCCACGAGCACATTCGAAGGCCGACATTCAAGATAGGCCATTGCCACCACTTCGAAGCTAGGTCATCCTGCTTGTCAGGGTCAGGTACCAAGGCATTGTTCGAGGTCATCATGGCGACATTCAAATGGATGAAATCTTTGAAGAATGGAGAGCGGTAGCTCTTAGCATCAGCCGGAGGCACTATTAAAAAGTCAGTCATCGATGTTCAACCGTCCTTGATTGGCACACTTACGTCTCTCGTTGACGTGGGATTCGACATTCCAATGTGTATAAACGTCCTTGGGGTTGTTCTGCTTCACACAAGTGGTCTCGATTTGCTTGAAACCCCACTGAGGCAGATTAACGTTGCCTGCTCGGAGGTAGCAGCCGAGCTCTGGGTGTTTCAGACGAAATGCCGTAGTCAAAGTTCGGATCTTTGATCGATCGGATGATGCTGCGTCGCTGACAACCTCAACCTGCCAGTGGTCCTTTTCATCTCCGACAGTGACATTACCGTAGCAGGAAACTTCGTAGTCGGCCTTGGTAACAGGAGCTGCGACGTTGTGGGAGTGCAAGTTTCGCCCTGTCTGAGCATGGATCAAACGAATGACGCTCTTATCGCTGACGAAGCGTAGCGGAGCTTCAGGGTCAAACTCGGCTTCGCTGCGGTTAGGGTAGAAGAACCAGTCGTTGTTGGCATCCTTGTGGTGGTAACATGTAATCTGTTGCTGGCCACTGCCCTCCGGGTAAGTTTGGATATGGGAGTGCAATAGACCACCGCCGTAACCCATGTTCTTCAGGGTGGCTTTCGAGCCATATGCGATCTCGAGCGGAGAGTCTTTGCCAACTTCAGTTCCCCTGAGATTAGCCTGAAAGAGAGAAGACATCTGAGCGTCGCCAGGGCCGGAATTCTCGAGGACCAGGAAGTGGAGATAGAATGAGAACATGTAGACCAGGAGGGGTATGACAATCAGTCCGAAGACTCTGACCACGACGTGCGATGCGAGCTCGACCTTGGGCAGCCTAAGGTCGCCAAACTTGTTCCATAGATCCTGTGCGGTGTACAAGCCGACCAAAGCGGTCGCGAAGAGTCCGACCCATTTGACGCTGCACACGCAGCCAATGCTAATTCCGCTCAGAAACAGCCATACAAACCACTCGACACTAAAGCTCTGGTCTTGCAGCCTGTGAAATCTTGCCCAGCACAACACGGTCGTGAAGGTGAAGCACAACAGCATCGAATCAAGTAGGATGAATCTCGAGATCGTGGCATACGAGTTCTCGCAAAGGACCATGAGAGTGACCAACCAGACAGCTGGACGACGGAAATTCATCTCCCGCGCGGTGAAATATGCCAAAGGTATGGTGACTGCGCCAAACAGTGCATTGAAGACACGCATGAACGTGTAGTTGACATCTTCGGGGTACGTCTCACCAGACTTGAACTCGAAGGACCCGTTGTAGCCTGCTAGGTAGCCTGATAGACCGACAAGCATTTTGCCAAGAGGAGGATGGACATCAAAGTAGAACTCGCGCTTCAGGTAGTGTGAACCGAATTTACCGAAACTAAAGAATCAGTCAGCAACAATACTGACACGTGTACAGTCGTGCTTCATACTGTGCCTCATCCCATGTGACGATTGGTGACAAGCCTATCCGCCATAGTCGTGTGAAAAGTGCGAATGCTGTGAAGACCAGCGGAGCGATCACGAATTCCCATTCATCAAGGGTCTGCAGGAAGCTCGATTGCGTCTGCACGGCGGTCAACATCGCATCTAGCAAATTGTGGAAGGCTCATACTTTTTGAAACTTCTTTGTGTCCTCGGCTTCTAGTTTGTAGACTTGTTTGTCGTTGACGTTCTCGTAGGTCGAGACATTTCTTCTCCGCAACTCAGCCTCGTCCTTGCCTGCACCGGTGCTGTATACACCATTGGGCGCCGCCATTCCGACAGAGTTATACGTCGCACTCGACTGACTCACGATCGTGGTTGAGCGTGCGAGAAAGAAGGAAGAATGATGAGGAGTGTGTCGTATCCAAAGAATAAAGGAAGGGGTAAGGTCAAGAGGCCACTGTGGTGGGTAGAATAGACCGCAGCTGACTGCGTGAAGAAGTTGATGGAGTAAAGAGAAGTGAAAAAGTAAAGACAAGTGAAATACAAGACAAGAAGAAGTAATTCAAAGTTGTCAGAAACTATCTCCCCTCTCTCAGGAGCACAACGCGACACTTGACAGAAGCACAAGTTACACGTGTTCCTTGTATTCTCCAGAAGAAAGTTGTTCGGAGAGGGCGGGCCCCAGAAGACCGTCGTTAGCGCGCCTTTGACCCTGAAAATGGCACGTCGTTCGCCGCCTCCACTGGTGCTTGGCGCAGCTGAAAAAGGAGAGCTAACTCGAAGCATCTCTGAGCAGCTGCCACCGTCCTCCAACTTACGGCAATAGGGGGTATGGACAAGACCTTCTGCTACGTATGGCTGCTGCACGAGGCGCGATACCCGCTGTCATCATCAGTCTGCTCGTACATTTCTTTTAAACAAGCCCGACTCTACCGTGTGCCGGAGTATTATCGTCGCTGAAAAGGTATCCTGCTTCTCTGCAGTATCTGACTTCTCCTCTCCCACTGGTGCCGACTTCACTGCTCCAGCAGACTACCGCTGCATCAACAATGCAAGCCAAAACTCCTTCCATTGCTCCAAGAATGCCCCAACCAATGGCGCCGGCAACGAGACCAACGATGTAGGCATAAACACTGCCTCGTACTCCTCCCGTGCCAGCCAGCTTGAGTGTGCGAGCAGTCGAGACCCACCCACCGTACCCAAGCGCCAAGGACATGATGAACCTCGTAGCATGCAGCAGCAGTTTCGCTAAACGGTAAGGTAGTAACGGTGATGTGTCCCCTGTCCACCCGTCTCTGCTCCTTTGGTTGTTGAATGTATTCGGATGTAGAGAAGTTGTGGCATCATTTGGAGCCAGAAATTGCATCTGGGATAGACCCCGAGAGCTGGCCGCCAGCGATTGTGAATGGATGGCGGCGTATGTCAGAGTCAAAGGATTGATTAGCGTCACGATCGGGCTCGGTATGACTGAGTACATGGCTATGCCCAAGAGCATCGTCAGCCGTCGTGGAAGGACGAGCAGCGGCAAGCGAACCATCAAGCTCAATCCTGTGGACAAAGCGATTGTACCAAACAAGGTCGTTGCCGAGTGGTTCAAAGCAGCCCTGACAATGGTCTGTGATGTCGGCGCAGGGACAGCGAGGCGATGGAAATACCATTGAGACACTGTGGCCGAGGTGATTGATCGTTGCATGCCAAAGAGCATACCGATAGTCCAGAGATATACCACAATAAAATACACCCCAAACCACCACGTCGATGCATCAATGACGAATTTGCCAAGTGATGACCGCGTTATTAGGTGGCCACCAAGGAAGACTCTTGTAAACATGGATAGCCAGACCCAGGTAAAGCCGACGATGCTTCCCAATATAGCAAACCCGACAATCAGCAATGCAGGATTGGCTGCTAAGATCTTTGTGGCAAATTCCAAGATCGAGATTGCCTTTTGCATGGCCAAGCGGCTCCGAACGACCGCTAATAGCCACAACGTAGCCAATATCGCGGGGACGAGGGAGCTCCATCGCATGAAATAGTCTTGTACGCTGGTCCCATGCCAATTGCCGCGGTAGCTAGAGACAAAAGGATAAAGTGAGAAAGAACCCAAGATAACCGGTACAGCCACTAGGATGCCATAGACCAAGTGTCGAACGTACGATCGTAGTGCCGCTAGCCAGAAAAGAGAAACGAAAATCGCTACAAGGGTATAAGTCGCGAGAAGGTGGAATGATCCATGCAAAGTCGTGTAGATCGTGTCGCCGAGTGGCTGTCTGTTGGCTGGAGCCGTCGTGTGAAGAAAGACGAGGAACCACGTTGTCCACATTGCGGCAAAGGCAAGAAGATAAATGTGTCCCCAAAAGGCATCATGTCGAGGGGGCGACGACGCGGGCTGGGCAAAGACCTCGGGAACTGACTCCACCTCGTTGGGAAGTGAGTCAGAACGCTCGAGCAAACGCTCTCGACCAGTATCGGATGGCCAATGCTGAGAGTCAGACGCGGAATCGTAGATAGACTGCCGAGGTTTTCGTAGGTGCTGTATGGAAGGAGGATCTTCCATCAAATCTCCTGGTGGCTCGTCGTCGGCGTCACTCTGAGAAGTATCCTCGAGCACTACGTCCATCATACGACCTGTTGAGTCACTCACAGTCTCGGGACTCCTTCTCGTTGGCGATTCTTCAACTTCCTCCATTCCAGCACCCCTGCCACGTCCGCTCGTCACGCCGCCTCGCCAGGAACTTCTTATGCCGCCGCCTCTTCCCCAAGCCCTGCTTCGATCGCCTGCTTGACCACTTCCATCCAGGCTTGAGGTGCTTTCGTCCGCCGCTTCAGATGATTCTTTGAGGTCACTTCCGCCAAGCTGACGTCGTGATCTTTGTAGGGCGTAGAAGTCCGCGATCTCTCGTTCGTGCTCTTCTTCGTCATTCTCTTCGCGAAACTCGTCAGTAGCACTGTAGAACAGCGGCGCCGGAGGAGGAGGATTGAGCCGAGAAGCAAACGGGAACCCAGACAACTGGGAGGAGGATGGCTGGTAAGGATTCACACCACGCTGGGCGTATGGACGAGATGTCGTGGTTGATCTCCAACCACCAGAGCGCTGCCTCTGAGCACTGTTGTCACTGGTGGGATGTCGATCTTCTGGGGCAGCGAAACTGATGCGCGACTGTGACTGGGCAAGAAATCTTGAAGCATCTGTGGATCATTAGCATACAATGGCCATGGCTTGGACAGACAAAGTACGTACACTCTGAAAACATGCTGCCCGCAGGCAGTATCTGAGAGCGTTGCCAGTCACGGTCAGATTAGGCAGATAAGGTGTTAAGCGAGAATCTTGCGGGCGTGGCTACCGCTGATTGTGCTTCTCCTCAGCCCACACGTCCAGAAGCTGGACACACGATACAGTGGGGGTAGACTAGGTGAGAACGTAGGTATTTGAGAGGTATAGATGGGCTACCGAAGTAGAGTGCAATAGATGAGGCGTGAGATGAGTGATGCAAACGGGCTTGAACACACGAGTCACCGACGCACGGGGCACGAATGCGAGAGGTCAGACTCGCGCAGCCTGATGCAGCCAGCTGGCGGGTCCCAAGGTGCCGCTGGCAGCCTCTGGCCCCGGCCCTTGGGTCAGGTCAGGTGCCTGCCAGGTGGTTGCTCGAATAATGAATGATCCGCAAGCTTCGACGGCCCACACAAGCGTGCGGCCTTGGTTCCAGGCACCCGCTCGTGGAGCTGTCAGTGGCGCATGCACCTTGAGCTCATCACGCCGACTTGCGCACTCCATCATCATTTCCGTCCTCTCTGATGTGTATGATTACACTTCAAACAACTCCAGAAAACGTCCAGTTCCACGAATCCACCATCATTCCTACATGACCCATTCCTAACCATACTTCATTCCGTATTGCCTATACAGCCCTATACTTCGTGCTTGGGCCAGAACGTGCGAGTGTTCCTTAGGGATAGTATACATCTCATGCTCCTAGGCACGTTACCAGAAAGATCCCATTCATGCCAGTGCCTACAGCACCCCCACCGCTTCCTTGGAACTACATCGCGAAACTGGTATGCATTGGCGATTCAGGTAGGTTGGAAAACTTGGGCGAGGTTAAAAAATCTTGCTGATCTTACAACAAACAGCGACCGGCAAATCTAGTTTAACAGTTCGACTCTGCGAGGGACGCTTCTCTAACACCCACGATGTGACTATTGGCGTTGAATTTGGATCGCGGATTGTCCCCGTCGGCCCCCCTGCGAATGCCCAGTTAGGCCTGAGCAGCCCGAATGCACCCAATGACACCAACGATGCCCAACAGAAAAAGATGAAATTGTCTCTGTGGGATACGGCAGGGCAGGAGACTTACAAGAGTATCACTAGGAGCTATTTTAGAGGCGCGTCTGGTGCACTCCTTGTCTTCGATCTCACACGTCGCAGCTCGTTCGAGTCAGTCACTGCTTGGCTCAACGACCTAAAACAAATTGCGGAGGAGGGTATTGTAGTCATCTTGGTCGGAAACAAATCAGATCTGGCAGCTCAAAGCGCAGACACCGAGGGCAGCACAAAGCGCGCAGTCACGAAAGAAGAAGCAGAAGATTGGTGTAGACGCGAAGGGGTTATGAAATATGTCGAGACTAGTGCAAAGTCTGGGGAAGGCGTCGAAAGAGCGTTCTTGGAAGTTGCCGAAAGAATTTACCAGAACATTGAAGCCGGCAGATATGATCTAAACGACAGAAGAAGTGGCGTCAAAGGCTATGGAACAGGTGGAGGTCGGGAAGGGGGCACAGCGGCGAAGACTGTCAATCTGACGATGGACGACGCAGTAAAGAGCGGTCAAAGAGGAGGATGTTGTTGAATTGTCTGGTGCGCTTCCTTGGGAGCAGTTTCCTGTGGTTGTTACAGAATTTGGCTCGGTGTTCTCTGTAACGGTTTGTGGCATGGGCGGAGTCTCGCACATTCATACATCGCGAAGTGACAAAACCTCGCAATGAGGTCTCATGCGGGTTTGGCAGTGCGGCTCCTAAGTCGCCATTGTCGCATTACTTTCGCAATCCTGCAGGCAACTTCCAATGCGGAGAAGCCGACGTCATGGTTGAGTTGACCCCACGCTGCCAGTGGTCGGCTCCTTTCTTGTGACTCTTGTCCCGACCTGAGCTTAATCAACAGATCTATCGCAACAGAGACCTCAAGCGATCCCCGTCGCATGTCCTATCGAATCGTCTTGACCACAAGATCGTGTCACTCGTTGAAGGTTTTGAATAGAACTCCAGCTTGGAATTCACCTCGTATCCGGAAATACTCGATAAATATGGCGAAACTCGACCTAAAAATACCCTCGCTCAAGCTCTCTGACGGCAATGAGATACCCATGGTAATACATCATCACCAGCCGATCTCGAGCGTCGGACGCAGCTAACACGGCCAGATTGGTTATGGAACTGGCACAGCTTGGTATAAAACAGATGCCAGCTCATCTCTGGACAAGAGTCTGGTAGAAGCGGCAAAGACTGCTGTCCAGGTCGGGTACACTCACCTGGATGGGGCCGAAGTTTACAACACCGAGCCCGAGCTCGGAGCTGCTATCAAGCAAAGCAAAGTGTCTCGTGATAAACTGTTCGTCACCACAAAGGTTATTGTGAACATCGGCGACATTCCCAATGCTATTGATTCTAGTCTGAAGAAGCTTGGTCTAGACTATGTCGACTTGTATCTGATCCATGCGCCGTTCTTCGCGAAAGGCGACAAAAAGGCGCTTCAGACGGCCTGGGCAGCCATGGAGGATGTCCTTGCGACTGGCAAGGCAAAATCGATTGGTGTGAGCAACTACTTCAAGGAGGATCTCGATGCTACATTGGAAACTTGCAAAGTTCGCCCAGTAATCAATCAGGTTAGACCCCTTTACACACGATGTCACTCAGCGCCGTTGGAGGCTCAATCCTGACAACGCGGCATCCGACTAACAAGTCCCAGATTGAGTTCCATCCATACCTCCAGCATGGCGATTTGCTTGCATACCACAAGGCCAAAGACATAAAGGTGGCAGCTTATGCTCCCCTCGTGCCGGTTGTCAAGGCTAAGGGTGGTCCGTTGGATCCTGTTCTTGAAGCTCTTGCCAGGAAATACGCCGTGAACCCAGGCGAGATCCTGTTGCGATGGTGTGTCGACCAAGGCGTGGTCCCAATCACGACCAGCTCGAAAGAACAAAGAATGAGTGACATGCTGCGGATTTTCTCCTTTGACTTGACCCCCAAGGAGGTCGAGGAAATTAAAGCCACAGGAAGCAAGCACCATTTCCGTGCATTCTGGACCGACAAGTTCGCTCCTGATGACCGCTCATGATCCGAGATGGGCACCGTGCTAGATAGCGTAAGCATATACACATTGGCGAGTTTGTGGTGCTTATCCCTGAAAACCTAGAAGGTTACTTGGCATGACCAGCCACTATGGCATTGCATGCTTATAGAAAATACTGTGCTCTCGAAATCTCAAATATGCACATTCCCGATAGTTGCATGCCTTCCCATGTAACCTAGGTGGGGTCATCGTAAAGTCAATGGATAGAGATCTTCAATGCCTCCTGCCACTGGATTTATATGCTTTCAACTCCAGCCTTCTGTACGGAAATGGAGACCGTACATTCCATGCAGGTCGGAAAATAATCTTGTAGGATCTTACCGTGCATTTACACCTTGATTTGGTTAGCTTCAGATCTCAAACTGCGCGATGAGATGGCGCTGTCGATCAGCAAGGCCGGCTTTCGTGGCTCGCATCAATCAAAGACGCAATGCAGCAAGCATGCACAGCCCGTCAATCGTTCTAGTCTGTTTATCACGCGCAACCCTTCGGCAGCGAGGTGCTATCTCAGTCCATATGGAGTGGCTGTAGGACACGAGCACTTGCAGAGGTACTGGACGACAGTCGGGTACGGCGGCTGGCTGAGAAGACGCGAGACACCTTTCCCTCCACTCTGTTATCCACTAGCTACCCTGAGCTGATCCACTATAGCTCACCGTGTCAGCAAGCTTGGGCCATACCTAAGGTTAGGTACTTCTCTGATAGCTTTATGCGCGTCACCGACACCGCCACGCTTCTCAAATCCACGATCACCAATCAGGCATAACCATGTCTCTAATCCCCTCTTTTTTCGCGTATTGCAGTTCATGTGACGACAATCCTGCCGCCACCCGTACAGCACCCGTAGTCTTGCTGGCGGTACAAGAGTGGAAAGTAGGTACACCCTTCTCACCGTCACTGCCTTGCCGAACCTTCAATCAATACTGGTTGTCGTGCCTGCCATCTTTCCACATACATTGTAGACTTGAGCCGCCAGCAAAGGGTAAGATCGACTGTTCAAGGAAGCTTCCATTCCTGCCACCTCAACTCCAGCTACATCTTTGCATACAAAAAAGGCTTCATCCTCGATCGTTTCAGTCCATCCCTCCATCCATCCACTAAGCAACCAGCCTCTTTCAGTACATCGGCAATCATACACAGCTCGTTCAGACACCATTCTGCATACCTTCTTCGTCACGAGTACACCGTCAGCATGAAGTTCTCTACCACACTTGCGACAACTTGCATCACCCTTTGCGGTTTATCATCGGCCTTCCCCTTCCTGTCACCCCGTCAATCCACTCCCAACGATCTGTACTACCTGCAGACGCGAGTCGTCGATGCCGCCGGTGATTGTGGTACAAACAAGGACGGCCTCTACGTTTACTCTCACCACACCGGGGCCGGTCTCGGAGATGCAGGCCTCTCACCTAACATATCTGACGCCATGCAAAGTTATCTGAATGGAACCGAGCAGCTCTTCACTTACCCGGACAACGAGGGTCCTTCATGGCCCATGCAAATCTACGAGGGTCCTTACCAGCAATGGAATCTTGTCACGATCAGTGCTGCCGAACCAGTTTCGCAAGGGGTTGGCTTCTTCTTCAACACTACCGGTCTGCAAATCAATGAGACAAGTAACGGTTGGCTGGCCTGTGATTGGTGGCATGGTAAGTTTTCGCCGGACACAGTTTTATCTGCCCCACGGTGGCTGACTCTATGAATAGGTGTGCCTCAGCTATTCATTCTCAACGGCGAAAACTATGGTCGACTTTCCTCCTCATGTTCCATCGTTGACCTGATGCCGGTTGCCATCTAAGGGCAGCTACATACAACGGACTCGGGCGATTCGGGAATTGCGGGACTAAACTGCCGACCTCGGGCAGTTCGCCTCAGTGCAGCACCGCACGCCGGTATCAGTATTCGTGCACTTTCAGCATCAGCATTGCATTACAACAGGGGCACATGGGCATGGAAGTATTGTATCAACAGCATCAAGGTCACTGGTCACGTGAAAATGGGTCTACAGTAGCTTAGCATTAATTATAATCGCTCATGGTCTATGCATCAGCAAACTCGCCATTGTTTCTGTTGTTGTCGGAACCATGGGCGTGCGTACCTTAGTCAGAATATTATCTCAATAAAGCTACCCGGCTCTGGTTCTTTCCTTGGGTATTTACCAGCAAACAACTGAGTTTCAGCTTTGACCAGCCACCTGCGTATCTTCCACCTGCTCTTCTCTTCGTCATCTCTGAAGAGAGCAAAAACTCAAAGCAAAGGTCTCAGATAAACTACCACAACTTGCTCGCAACACAAAATCCCCAACCACATCTTCCAAAAATGTCCGACAAGGGCTCCTCCTCCTCCCCATCCGGCTCGAACGCCGAAATCTACAGCTACAAGAGCTCCGGCACCGAACAGCCAGGTATTGATATCTCTGTCCTATTATCTCTAGCGTGAATTGCATCCTTTGCAGCATATGGGACCAGTTTGTAGCAAACATGAAGAGAACTAACATGACTGTGTGGTTTTTTTTAATCGTTGTTTAGGGGTAATTAATCAGTACTGCTCCCGCGATTACGGGTGCTGGCGCTACGAAATGGAGAATTCGTATCAATTTATTCGGATAGGGTATGTTTTGGGTTTTATGCGTGCTGCAAAGGGGGTGGTTGGAAGGACCGGGGGGGGGATCTTTTGGAGTGTAGGCTTGATGGCCTGATGTGATTTGGGTGTGTTTAAGTGATGGGAGTTTTATTACTATAGTAGTCCCGATGGGTCGACGCATTATAATGGTGGGCTTGGGCGAGTGAAGTATATGGCGCCTGGGGTGAAGGTAGGGAGGTGGGTGGATGAGGGGACGGGGGGGATGTGGGTGGTTGTAGGTTGTGAAAAGGGAGGTAGGTAGGAGAGGGCACGGTGTGATGTGGCAAAGTAGGGTATAGAGGAGGAGTCATTCCTTCGGCAGACGTATTTCGAGGAGAGCCGTGTGGTGGTCTTTTCTGTTCGGGAAAGCGTGAGTATAGCTTTCTTCACAGTTCTAAGAACGTTGCAATGTGCAGTGCCTTGACTCCTGGAACTGTGGACTTATCTTCAGCTCTCACATAACCTCCCTGCTGTGCCTCTGAGCGATTCTCATATATCCGGCCATTCCAAACACTTGGCCACGTTCTCTGTGTCTTCCAAGGAACCCTCCAAATGTCTGTCTATCCAACGGTCCATCTTCTTCAGTGCCTGTTCGACTAGATGCTCGCTGTTTGGTTGTGCCGGTAAGTCGTCTGTCCTGGTTGTTGGGCTGCTGCTGTTGCTGGACGCTTCCTTGTGCTCGAATCTCTCTCCATCGGAATCCTCCTCACTTCCGTTCAGCCATACCTCTTCTTCTTTTGCCCATCTGTCTCGACTCAATTGTGCCTTTCCTACAGCCGCCGGTTTCTTTTTGCAGATGAGATGGTTGATGTAGAGTGTCGCAGCGTTGAAAACAAAAGCCCCGCCGTTTCTATCGCTGTATTTCTTGTTGCAAGCATTTCTCGACATGCCTGCGCCTCTCCAATACTGTCTTGGTATGAGACATCGCATGGCTTGCTGTAGGTTCTTCTCTTGACGTTCGTACGCGTCTTGGTGTACAACGTGGTCTGCGGTGAGCTTTTCTATGTACATCTTGACAGCGCCGAGGACATAAGCGCAGGTAGGGTTTGCAGGCGGTGTCAAGTCAATTTGCTGCCAGTCAATGCACATGAATAGGGCGTGGAAAGGCCTTTGACTGCGCTCCTGGTGCAGAGGATGCCTTCCACTTCGTGCCATGGTGGGGAGGAGGTAGTTTGTGGTTAGATATATACTCGTATGGTTGTTGTTGTGACGGAGCAAGTTGAATGTCTGGGTCAGCGAACAGTTCCTGGTCTTGGCAAGCAGCGAATATAGGAAGGTTAGTGAATCAATTGGGATCAGTGACTGTAGTGTGAGGTAGAGCCGGAGAAAGAACAAGCCGTCTCGGGTCGAAGGTTCGAGATGGCGTACTCGTAGTACTACACCTCTTGTCACCTACCATCGTAGGCGAAACGAGGCCGTTACATTGGTGGATATCGGACGAGACGGGCCCGTATGGCTTCTCTCTTGCTGCAGATGGCGGTCTTCGATATCATTTCTCCGGTCAAATTTGTGCTCTGGAGACTTATCCACAGGTTGTACGGTAAGTAAGTGAGTAGCGTAGCATAACCACCGTTGACCATCACGTCGAATTACGTGCCCACACGAGAGTATAGTATAGTCCTTTGTCGTTCTCAACCACAATTGGTTATGCGTGGCCCATGATGGACTTTCCAAACAGCTCACAATTCCTGTTTCGGAAAGCGTTGTACTAAATTTCGCGCTGAATACCGTCTACCAAGCTCCTAGGCACAATATCCGGAACGACTGTGTAACCGCCAGGAAAATGCTTACTGCTTCAAGGCCGAAAGCCTTGATCCAACAATCTCCATTTGCAACTGATTGTATAAGCCTCTTGGATTGGCTAACTCAATGATCATGTTTCCGGTCCGTCTTTGCTAAATTGAGTTGACATGGTCCGCCGAAGTTGGGAAGATGCGAAGCAGGGAAGCGCTGATCCAGGCTGTTGTCTTCGTGCTTCAGTACATGCATAGCGTATCGCTTGATTGTCTGTCCCCTAAGCCAGTGTTTAACCGGAATACACTGACTAAGCTTATTCAGCTATCAACTTCTTGATCGATGCTGAAGATGGGGAAGGTCGTGTAATCCGCTTAAAAAGTACTTTCGTTTTTCCGATGTTTTTTCACAGCACTCCGGAGCATGCTTGTCGATCAAAAATTGGCGGCAAGGCATTTGATCCGGAGATCCTCATCCTTTTAACACGAAATCTGCAAGTCTCTGATCGTTGAGTGCTGAAGGCATGCGACCAAGTGGATTATGGTAAGGTTCGGTTTTCCTGAGACGGAGCGGCATTATCCCTTCCGCATTATCGAGTGCGGTCTGTCACGCGAACGGCGCTCTCGATAGTCGAGAACGTCTAAAGCTTGCAAGCTATGCTGCGGGGACGTTTCAGAAGAAGAGCGGTGCTTGATGAACTGAAGACGACCGACCAGGCACGACATGTTTCTCGGAACGACGACTGGAACTAGAGGTAAGATACGTACTACATACAGTAATAATTGGTTACCTACATACCTAGGTACCTAGGTAGGTACAGTACAGTCTTCGGTTTGAGTTGCGGGCCGGTATATCGTGCGTTGCAAAAGTCCAAAAGTGTCAGGTCTCCCGAGCTGCGCGCGCGCGCAACTTGGCAAGAATAGCAAAATTCATAATAGAGCCTAAATAAGAGCATGAAACCTAGCTTTTTAAATTAATAATAAGAGAACTTTCAAGCCTTCTTATCCTCTAGCTCACTGAAAGTAAAAATACATTGTCGTTGTCGAGTATTCTAAGTTTTCTTCTATTTTATGTAACCTCTTTGAAATTAAAATGAAATGACGAGGTAATTTCTATCTTTTCGAGATTAAAGAACAACCTACGTTTAGCGATTTAATAGATCTACAAGATAGGAAAGACTAGTATTGGTAGATGCGCCTAAGAAATCCGATTATCTTATACCTAAGACCTAGTCTACTCTATACTATAGTGGTTGAGATATTAGCTGTTTTCTTAATATCTACGTGGTGTGCGCGCGTAGAGCTCGGGAAAGTTGCAACTTTTAGACTTTTGCAACCCGTAAATAAAAGCTTGGCAGAGCGGCGACAAGAGCGATCGCGAGTTTTGTATCTTTCTCGACGTCTTCCATCTTGTACCGGTGAAGGATCGCAGTGACACACAACTACTGAATTGTTGACTTCTAGTGCAAAGAGCGCTAAAGCATGTGATCCTACTATGTCAAGCGATCTTACTGTATTAAAGAATTACTATTTATGGACAGTCTCCTGGCCATCTAGTACGCCAAGTGAACCATAAAAAGAGCAAAACGTTTCCTAACCATTCCCTTGGAGTACAAGTACTCAACAGGGAGATGATTAAGGCGTAAAACCTAATTGAATGGGTTTTTCTTCTCAAAGAGATCAGATGTCCTGCTATGAGAAGCCAATTGACACACCAGCCCAGTAGTATGGGGGGCGAGCAGGCGAACCAGCAGAGGCCAAAGTTGTTAGCAAGTATAGGACCAAAACCTATAGTGCTCGAACTTTGGACCAAAGTGCATTCGCGTCCTTGTTGTCGAGGATATCTGGGACATATGAAATATATTAACCTGCGATTAAAGGACAATCACGTGACGGTCTATTGGACGAAGCTACCACATGTTCTCCACTCGCGATCGCTTGACCAAGGCCTGAGCTGCGAATGAGTGTTGCATCAACTTCCGGCGAGCTACGTAAGGATTGAGGACCACACAATACTGCAAGGACTCTCAATATCATCTACGATTTGGTTTTGGTGAGAGAATGGCAACCAAAAACAAAGAAGAAATCGGGCACCCTCTCGTTCGGAAGGCACCGCCTGTCGGCACAACCGCCCATGCGCAGCATGAACTCTACACTCGCATTGACTGGCCCCAAATATAAAAACCAGTACCTCTTTTTCGGCACCGTCTTTGCACTCGCAGGTTCATGGTTGGCGGGACCTTGTTGTACATCGAAAAAATTGACCACAGGTCATGTCAAAAACGAAGGTGCTACTCATACTCACTACAAAGACCTTGTCGACAAGCTTGCAATCATCATACCATTGGAGCATTTAGTAGATAGTGAGCAGAGCATGCTTGTGGCTGATCTCGGCAATTCTGCCACGCCTGCCTACCTAGGTTTACCTACTTGGGTAGATACTCAGACTCTGCTTCTGTCTATTTCGTAGAAGCAACTATGGAACTCTTGGTTCCGTTCTTGCAATGAATGATGTGAAATAGGTCTCGCATGTACCAACGTTGACATGGACGGCAAGTCGAGCCGCCCATTTGACATCAAGGCAGGTCGAACCGTGGTACCCCATGTTTCCCCTAAATAATCAAGCAACGCCGGCGGTCACACCCACCAAGAATTCGGCCCTGTTGATTGTGGCCAGGTGACTGGTCTGGTACCATCCCGTTTCCTACAAGGATATCACGCAGTCGTCATGGCTGCTTCAACACTTACTCCGCCGCCTACACAGGCCACGAAAGACTCTCATCCTAAGCGCCTAGTCGTAAACCGTTCTGTGACCGCGCCCGAGACTATGTCGGTCAACGGCCACTTCGCCTCGGTGGGCGAGAATGGCAGCGCCAACTTCGAACATGGTGTGCAGGTCATCGACGAGGACAAAGAATTCAAGTAAGTCGCTTCTCGGAAGGTCTCCATGCTCGCAGTGTTGCTCACAACGACAGTCCCGACCTTTCGAAATATCTCTCCTACGCCGACGTGTCCCATGCGGGCTTCAATTACCACATCATTTCCGTCTTCGGCTCGCAGTCCACCGGCAAATCTACCCTGCTCAACGCGCTTTTCAACACGGAGTTCAGTGTCATGTCCGAGTCCGAAAGGCGCCAAACGACCAAAGGCATATGGCTTTCAAAGAACAAATCCTCCTCTTCTAAAATGGCAGACAACATCTTAGTCATGGATGTAGAGGGGACAGATGGGCGGGAAAGGGGCGAAGACCAGGATTTCGAGCGGAAGAGCTCACTGTTCGCTCTGGCCACGAGCGAGGTTCTCATGGTCAACATTTGGGAACATCAAGTTGGTCTATACCAGGGTGCGAACATGGGACTGCTCAAAACAGTGTTCGAAGTCAACCTACAACTGTTCCTCAAGGACCGCAAGACTACATCGCGCAGTCTTTTGTACTTTGTGATTAGAGATTTCCTCGGCACGACACCACTTCAGAACCTTCGGAATACTCTCATGCAGGATCTGGCGCGGATATGGCAGAGCCTGTCGAAGCCACCCGGGCTAGAGAAGAGCAGTATCGATGATTACTTCGACTTTGCATTCACCGCCTTGCCGCACAAGCTGTACCAACCGGACCAGTTTGTGAGGGAAGTGGGCAAGATGGCATCACGGTTTAACGAAGGCCATCGGGATCCGAGAAGAGACGCACTTTTGGGCGAGTTTGAAGGCGGCATATTTCTGCCTGAATATCACAGGCGCATTCCCGCCGATGGGTTTTCTCACTACGCTTCAGGTATATGGGATCAAATCGTGAATAACAAAGACCTTGATCTTCCCACTCAGCAAGAACTTCTGGCCCAATTCCGCTGCGACGAAATCTTGAGAGAAGTAATGTTGGGCTTTGACGAAG
>Ga0181467_100030_pt1 | contig 50418 bp, 59 predicted proteins | sample InSIn5gowninarea_2_FD_119079 | JGI IMG/M metagenome (GOLD analysis project Ga0181467, IMG submission 119079) | Clean room microbial communities from NASA Spacecraft Assembly Facility at Jet Propulsion Laboratory, Pasadena, California, USA -... ... | reverse complement strand
CCATTCATGAGCCACATGTTCACACAGAACCCACTATTCAACCCACAGCCAATCAAGCGTGTTCTTACAATCACCACAACTAGTGGCTCTCATACCCTTACCACCACAACAACGTCAACTCTCAAATCATCTATACACAGCTGAACAGGCAAGCCCGTTCCACTTCCAGCTTCCATAGTAACAGCACCCAGCGCCCACCACGCCGAATCCAGACGCTCCATCCGCACCATTCTCTGAGCCCATCTACCCACTTTGCCCATACCCTCAAACATCTCGACGCCTATGCTCGAATCGCCGGCATTTTTGTACGCCATTGTGTTGTTGAATGGCTCGGTAGCTCCGGCGTCAATGACGAACCAGAGGTCTAATTGAACGGCTGGCTTCGCCTTTGAGAAATCGTGCGTGCCTTGAACATAGTCGTAGCCAGCTCCAGGAGGATACCCTTTGAGTCGCATTGAACAGTTTTGTGCTCGTGGAGGATGAATTGGGGCGTGTTGTGGGTGAGAGGCATTGAGAACTGCACAGCCGAAACTGAAGCTTTGGAGGTCGAACAGAGCGACTATACTGCCCAGGTAGTTGCTGGTGAAGATGGCAGGACCATATCTTTCATCACTCAAACCGTCGTGACATGCCATAGGACTTGCTGGGAGTGGTGGTTCTCGAGGGACTTCTTTTGGCAAGAGAGCTGGTTCGTATGTGTACGAAGGTTTTTCGATTATCGAGGTTGACGTTGTTGTGGTGGTAAGGGTATGAGAGCCACTAGTTGTGGTGATTGTAAGAACACGCTTGATTGGCTGTGGGTTGAATAGTGGGTTCTGTGTGAACATGTGGCTCATGAATGGGTAGTGAATCGGAGGTGGTTGTGTTATGTTCCAGCCTTTGAACAGCAGACTTTCATATATACCGACATCAAGGCTGTCTGTTCGGGTATCAAACTGATTTTGTGTCAGTCGAGCTCAAAGGTTCTGGTCAGGCATACTTACATCGGCTACTTTATTGCTTGTTGAGTATGATAGTGCTGATGTATAGGATATGAGACATGCCGAAACAAGCAAGGCAGTATTATGAAGCATTTTGTAAGATATCTCCCAGCAGAACTAGGTGCAAATGACGAGCTATCAGATTTATTTTTCTTCACGCAAATGGCATAGAGTAAAAATGTCCTTTAGGCAGTCATCAAGACAACGATCGAAGAGCGAGCTTTTGACCTCATATTGGTTGCCACGAACGGGGACTCCTGCAGGTACGAGGTCGAGCACACAAACAACGGCATGTTTGACGTAGATTTATTGCTTTTCCTCCGACGCCTTAGTGGTCAACGCGCTTGTTGCGCACGATTAGGATTTTTTCATGCCTTGTGCTTCTGCAGGCTATCGAAGACAGGCAGCCTCCAAGCTGTGGCATGCCCTTCATCCTCTGGCACTTTTCTTGATCTTTAAGCCATTGTGTTTATGTATCACACTCATGATTTCGATTCAAATACGAGATGCAAGAGGAGTAGGAGGATTATGTAAGAGATAGCCGTTGAAGCGCTCGCCTCCACTTTGCAAGGACTACAGAACGCGCTCAAACAGGAGTAAGTGAGGAGAGCAGTAAAAGCTCTAGACTTAGCAAAGGTTGTCTTTTTAGTAAAGGTCAAAGCCAGAAAGATTTGTTAAGGAGAAAGTGCTGGCTATCCTTTCTCGTTTGATTTTCGGCTACCATTCTCCCGGCAACGAGAAGTGAGATCAACATTGACGCGCATAATCTGAAACAACTCTGTTACTTCGACATGCGACAGTAAGACTTGAACTATGGCAGCATCAAGGTTGGGTTCGAGGCGGCCGTCCCTTGCGACGGATCATGGCTCTCCAAATGAGCTTGAACTGGGAGATACTGTCGAGGTTGCTGGTGGAAACAGAGGCATTGTCAAATATATTGGCGCTGTTCAAGGGAAAAATGGCGTCTTCGCGGGTGTCGAGTTGAACAGAGACAGCGCTGCTTTTGGAAAGAACAGTGGCGAGGTTGATGGGTATGTTATCAAGCCCGGTTTCCTCCATGTAACGACAGACTGACTGGAGAAGAGTGCAGTACTTTACATGCGTGGTCCCTGGCGCCGGTATATTCCTCCCTGCCTTTCGAGCAGCAAAGATTGACATTCCACGAACACCATCCCGCTCCATACGATCACCTCCTACCACACCTTCAATACCCACGTTCAGTCAATCTGTTGGTCCTGGCGCACGACACCCTTTCAGCCAGACTGTCGGACCTAGCGCACGAGCGCCAACACCGCAAGCGAAACCAAAATCTCGGCCATCACTACCTCGACCTGGTTCACCTGCGAAAGCACCTGCTGCAACCCCGGGGCGACCCACTGTCGCAGGCTTACGAATACCTTCCAGTCCTTCTGTATCACGAGCACCAACTAAGCCAGCGACACCAATACCTGCAAGAACACAATCAAGAGCTCAGTCTCGCGTAGGAGACAGCCGTGCAGAAGCGCCAAGCACACCTACATCAGTGGCTCGTCCTGGGGCTGGTGGTCGTACGACTTCAAGTTCGCTTGGAGGAGCAGCGAGAGCAGATGAAGTACGAAGGTTGCAAATATTGCTGGAAGAGAGAGATCGACAACTTGCAGAACAAGCCGCTAGCATATCCGAGATGGAGGTTGCTCTTACAGAGTTACAAACAATGGTGGCAGACAACACAAACAACAATCAGGAATCAATCAGCAGGGATGTACAAGCAAATGAAGAAACATTATCTGAACTCGAGCAATTGCGGTCAACATTAGTGGAAAAGAACGATCGCATTGCTACATTGACGACAGAGTTTGAGTCGCATAGACGAGACTTTCGTGAAACGATATCTGCACTCGAATCTGCGTCCTCAGAAACAGAACGAGTCTACGAGGCAAAGCTCCGAGAAACCATGCAACAAGTCGAAGAGCTCAGAATAAGTAATGAAGACCTGATGGACCGAGAAGGTGAAGTTACAGGTGAGAAAGCAGATATGGATATGGTAGCGGAACAACTTGCACAATTGGATAATCTCGTACAGGAGCTTGAAGAAGGACTAGAAGGAAGTCGAAGGAATGAGGCAGAAGCGAGGCGAAGAGTAGAAGAGCTTGAGGGCGAGGTCGAAAGAGAACGATTGGCATTAGAGCAGGAAAGAGAAAGACATCAGGAAAGTGGCAAAGATCGAGGAGTCGAAAACCATGCTGATTCACAAGCACTCACTGCTAGGCTGGAGCAGGAGAAACTGGAATTGGAGAAAGAGTTGCAGCGGCGAGATGAAGAACTTAGAGATCTGGGTTTGACATTCCGTCAACTCGAACTTAATGCAAAGGAGCATGATGCCCGAAGTACAGAGAAGGGTGAAGAGCTGACGTCTCTGAAGAGCACACTTAAAGAGCTTGAGAAACGGAGGTCCACCTTGGAGAAGGAGAATGACAGGCTCAAGGACGAGCTGGAAGCCGCTAAAGAACGCAACGCCGAACTCGTCGCCAGCACACGAAGCAAGAGTCAAAGCCCAACACGAACACGTACGCCACTGGGAAGCCGTGCGACAACTGCAGCACTACGTCCGTTCGTCCACGATAGTCCGCACGCTCTTTCCTCCATCCTCAACTCGCGACACGTTCGAGGCTCCACTGAGACTACAGTCGATGACGACAAAGATGAGCTATGGTGCGACTGGTGTGAAATGGCAGGTCATGACGTGCTCAGCTGTACTGCCACAACCACGACGAAAATATCACCAACGCCAATACAGTCAGGATTTGGAGATGTCGATGGGGCCACAGGTTCAGCTGATAACGACTTCCTCTCGTCGAAAAATCTACCACCCATACAGTCAGAACGAGAACCTGCTTTTGACACGAAGAAGGAGGATACTCCATCGGTTGAATACGATCCGAATCATGAAGGACCAGTGGCAGGGAAAAAGAGTGGGAAAATTGATCCTGGTAAGCATTGCATATTCTGCTCTCTTGACGGGCATGAAAGCTTGGATTGTCCCTATGAGGAGGAGCTGTGATTGAACTTAGCCTCTTTGGGCAGCATTGAAGAGCGTTGCAAGGCATTTTGGCATTGATATAGTATACATCATAGTCCTCAGGATTGACTTTCATTCTTTTTGCTCCGCAGCCCTCTCTTGAAAGGCGGAAACTGGCAGCATCCTATACCCATTTCTCAAAACACCCCCATAAATCTATAATTACCGTGCTGCTACATGCATTGAAACATATTGAGCATATAACTGAAATAGTACAGCTACTTTTGAAGCATCATTTATGGGAGAAGACTCCCTTCTCATGGCACCGCGTCCATTTGTATTTTCGCTGCTAATTTCCGCTCTCTCTCTTCGTAAAAATAAGGCTTAAGTCGTCCGGTGTATGCCAAGCATTCTAGACATCTTCCGTCCTCGACTCCTCTCTACCTTACATCTAATTCATCAACGTATCCTTTATGTGAAGAAAGTCCTTGCGAGGCGAAGCAAAATACTGTGTTGTGATCGCTGCTTTACCTCGATCATGTTTGGACTAACTAGCATGCGGAAAATAACCAACATTCCCCCAACCCTGTTCAGGTCAATTGTACGTGATGAATATCGTCGTTTCTTCTCATTATCTGCTCGTCGTACAGGCAACGGCGTGACCTGGCATGATGACGAAGTTCGGCGATTGAGAGAGTGTATCGCTGCCAAAACGGACTTGAAGAGCATCACCGCAGAATTCGGTGGACGATCGGAGGGCTCTGTCAAGGGCAAAATTTACAGCCTCGGATCTCAAGTTTCACCAAGGATTAAGTACCCGCCGCAGAGTATAGACTTCAAGATCTTACGCTTCAGGATTCCGTGGACGCCAGAAGACATCCTAAAGCTCTAAAAGTGTGCGGAGAATGATGAGGACCTTAACAGCATTATAATGAAATTCCCGCAACGTCGTATTCAGTCAGTCACCGATAAACTCGCGAGACTTGGTCTGAAATTTCGTCGTTTAGAAGAGCCTGGCACTAAACGCGGCAAGCGCCGTCCTTGGTCGACAAAGGATGATGCAACACTTCTCGCTTATATAAAAGATCATTATGCCAACTCGAAGTTAGTTCGCGAAAATCTGAATGTAGCTCCTCTGGCTACTCAACTGCGGCGCACAGCTATGAGCGTTTGGGCTCGGATAGGGAGACTCATGCATTCGGTGTCGACACCATGGACTTCCCGGCTATGGACTGAAGAGGACACTCAACTGATTTCGAAATGGCGTGCTGAAGGAGTGAAAGTGAAAGTTATTGCAGAACGACTGGGTAGGAGTGCATTTAGTATCGAAACCCGAATCGGAAGAACAAAAGATCGTTCTTCAAAGTAATAGCAAGTATGGTATTGACACTCATCAGCGCTTTCGCTCAGCAAGGACACAAATCTTAAGTCTATTTGTTGCCAGGTATCTCCACATGCGAATAGCAGATTATCTGGCCGGTCTACCATCGACGGCAGTCATGCAAAGAAGGATGATTACAGCTAAGAGTGGTGCAACGCGTCTTCAACATATTACCAGTTGTGCGAAATCATCCACATCTGAGAGATCAGAGATATTGGTTCGCAATGTAGCATCCTGATATTTGCACCATAGAAAGTGCCTTTCCTGATAGCCTGATACAGAGTCTGTACAGACGAAAGCTGGTTGTTGTGTCGTGTTTCGTCCTGAAACGCCGCCAAGACCTGAGAACGCCTTTCCTCGTTTCAGATCGAGTCACAATCACCATACAAAGCTCAGAGATGTGAACGACATCGCATCAGAATTTCTTGAGTAATGATTATTCTGCGTTCAGGCTAGACTGGCATCAGAATATGATATGGTTATAAGTTTAGAGGCTTCCAATTGGAAGGAGCTGGTTTCAAACAGCAAGAGCGAGTGACTGAACGCGGCAGTCACGCGACTGGACCCTGCTTCTCAACCTTCTTCTACTTCACTGCTGCCTAACTTCTTCTCGTCATCTTCACACACCTCCACTGTACTGGCGGATTGCGTTCAAACGTTCCACAGGCTCGGAACACTCTTCGAGCTTTGGCTCCCAACGTTCTTCGACCGCCCCGATGCGCAGGAGAAAGGTGAAATCTACAACATCTACCACTGCCCGTGATGCACCACCACAGAAGCTGAGAAGAACGACTAGAGCTTCCGTACAGTCTGCCGATGTCGCCGTGCAGTCTGCCGATGTCGAACAGGTCAGTCGTGAGATGCTCAATACATTGTACTCGTAGCTTATTGGATGCGTGCAGCCTCCATCAGCCTTCAGCCACCTTCCACTTGAAATCGTTCAACAGATTATGGTCAATATGGACCCTTACGCATACTTGACGGTCAAGTTCGTCTCCAAGGCTTTCAATACTGCCACCAAGAAATCTGATGGTACTGAGCTTGTGACACACGGGGTTCTCAAAAGACATGTTGAGGATCGTCATTCTGGAGGCTATGTCTACTTCAGCACAAAAGAGTCCGCTTTCGCTCCTGCCATGGCGCGCATTGAGGCCGATCTCTCGACGAAACTGCGACGAGAGAAGCTAATGTGTAGCAATTGCGGCTACTACAAGACCAAAGGATGCCATGGATTTTGTGATGAGGAGTTCCAGCAGACTAATGCTCAACGACTTTGCGGATCTTGCCTCCCTAGGACGAAGCCGCCACGCCGCCGTAACGCCATTACTATTCGTGGCAAGCCATATTTTCTGTGTTTGTGTTGTTGGCGGATCAATCGAAAGGAATCAGGATTCACACCCGAGGACATGGCCGCTGGACTCAATGGTACATATCTCAATATTGTGCTGAAGGATAGCAAACTAGCAAAACAGAAAAGCAAGGACAGGATTTGTGGTATATGCTTCAAAAGAATTGCCCAGAAAGCTATGACAGAATGGGTGAAGACTCGAAGCAGCGCAGAACCCACTAGCAAAGCCAAAAGCAAGAAGCGTCGCCGAGAAGAATCAGAGGACGAAGACGATGATGATGATGATAGACAGAACGATGATGGTGAGATCAATCAGATTGATGAGAATGAGGCCGAAGACGACAATGAGAATGAGGATGACGAAGATGCGGATGAGGGGGAGAGTGATGAAGACTGAGTACAACACAATTTTCACCTTGCTGACTGACCCGAAAATTTGCTTGATTTGCTACACGAAAAGCTTGGATGGGAAGATATGTCAATCTGGTAGGTGCTGGAATGGCTGTTTGCTCGGTTGAGTCAGATTGCACTCTGCTACACGAATGAATAATGGGACAGTAATCAGTGAGCATATTTTTCAAAAGATCTCGATCTCCTCTCTTCGTCTTTCACCTTCGCTCTGTGAGGCTGGTCTGAGAGTGTATCTTCTACTTTCTATCTTTTCTTGGCTCTCTTTTCTACCTTAAAGAACGTGCCATAGTGAATCCTGCAGCTCTTCAGATATTCCTCTTCTACATTCCTCTCTTTGTATCTTCTTCAGGACAACCTCATCTGCCCTTCACCTCTACCGCTTCAACATCTCTTGCCGACTACTTCATTCGCAAAACAACACGAAGACCCAATCTCGTACTCCAAATCCTCGACTCATCAGCATGCCCAAAAGAAGGATCAACGTAGACGAGAGCACTTTGTCCAAGAAGTCCAAGACAGTAAAAGAAGCTCTACCAGAAACCATCGAGAAGGTAAGTCCTCACACTCGTAACATCGCACGACATCAGCATGCTCATACTGATGTATCTAGGTCCTGTCACCTTTCGAAGCTCTCCCAACTGAGATTCTGCAGCAGATCATGCGCGAGTTGACACCTTTCGCATACCTCAATGTCAAGTTCGTCTGCAGACGACTTTATATTGCTGGCAAGAACGTTGACGGTGGTGATCTTGTGCTTCATAAATATGCTGCGCCTGGTCACGTCAAAATACAACATCCATACACGTACTCTACATTTCGCGGAATCGTGGACGCTCACGTATCAGCCCAGCACACGAAGAAAGCCGCCTTCGGCGCCGTCATGGCACGCATCGAGGCATCCCTCTCCACCAAAATCGTCCGGACGCGCCTCACATGCTATGAATGTGGCAAGATTGCCGGTATCGCGCTGAAGGATGGCTTTTGTGACGAATCCTTCCAGCAAGCGGACGGCTTCCGTTGCTGTCTTGAATGTCAATCTGATACACCTGACGACCTTACTTTGTTTCACATACGACGCAAAGCATTCCACTGCTGCCGTGGCTGCGAATCATTCAAGCCGGAGAGTCTAGCTGTGCGCGAGCAGAACGTTAAGGAGGCCCATTATGCGGGAACTGACAGACAGCTGGTTCTTGTGCTGAAAGAATTTCGGAGGGTGAGTAAGGGTGAGAAGAAGCTTTGTGCGGCCTGCTATGGAAAGGTTGTTGGCGGCCACGAGGATGAGGAAAGTAAGAAGAAGAAGAAGAAGAAGACGAGTTTTGGGACGTTTCGGAAGAGGTGATGGAGGGATGGAACGAAGGGTGTGAATGTGTGCGAATGAAGGTGATGGAATCTGAGTCGCAAGAGAGGAAGAATTGGATTTTTGCATATTGCAGTAGGGGAGCAATATGATATATCTGGTGAAGTGCTCGGACCAGCATAGGGCAGTGCTCGACAGCTACTTACAGAATGACGATGGGTCGAGAAAGAGATTCAGAGCAGAGCATCTACTTTTGCGAGAACAAGACAGCACAATACTACCAGCCAATCCCTCACAGAATCAACTCAAGAAGAAAAGCAAAGAAAACATCATAGTAAGCATGAAGCCAAATAATCAGACAATAACGAGATACCAGAAAATAGTACAGCACTATCTCTCCAGCAAAAATGAAGACATAAAGCCTCCATCTACCTCTTCCCGACCTATGTTTTCCTCGCCTCCTCTTCCAAGTCAAGTCAAGTTAAACTCGATCGTAATTACGCAACAATATCGTCTTCTCTCGCTGTTCCTTTCCCTTCCTACCTCTCTTTCTCTCCCCGTAAAGCTATTCTCTTGACATACAAAACTCCCACGCCCGAGAGCTAGCCAGCCAGTCAGACTGCAAGTCTGTCTACTCTGTCGTCCATCCTCCGTCATCCTCATCATCGTCCTGACCATCACCAACTATGATCTTTCCTACCATCAAAACAAAACCATGACCTTCTTCTCTACTTAATATCACATATTCCACCCAATCACTCTTCTTACGATGGCACAAGGCAAGCAATCATCATCAACAACAAGAACATCATCATCATCATCATCATCGCCGCCAGATATCCATCACCAAAGTCCAGAAACTGCAGCAATGAGAACTCCCTACCACATTCGCAAAATTGTACTTTGTTGGAGCAGAGAACGAGAACAAAAGATCCAAGTAGGTAGGATCTCATATACCCTGGTATCCAGCGTTACAAATAATCTTTCAGCCAAAAAAAACCTAGCCAAAAACCCGAGAAATGCTTTGCCAAAAGAATAGAGGACAGTACAACAAGTTGTGAATTATATGTCTCACATAAAGGAGAAAGAAAAGAAGGGATGTAGGGCAGGACGACAGCAGGAATGGCAGAATAGAGCAAGAAGAATAGAAGGAAGAAGGAGGAGCGATTCAGCAGTGACAGTAAGACAGAAGAAAAGGTAACTCGGGGCGTTCTTTGCAGAAGAGTACCCAGCAAAATGTGAAAGAAGAACGATAAAATCGCTGTCGTATCTTACTCAATACAACCATAGCCACAGCCATTAGCTTCCTTGATACCTTGGATGCTCCCTAGGCCCGCGAAATAATCAATAGCAAAACACCAGACCCTATGCCCCAGTTCTGTACAGACGTATGCCTCCCAAATCAATACAACACATTGAACACTCACAACACACCCAGACCTAATGCTCATGACCATGATCATGATCATGATCATGCCCAGCATGTCCATGTCCTCCACCACCACCACTCTTCACGCCCTTCTTCGGCGTCACAGCTCCACTTCCAGGCATACAACATTGCATACCGCCATGTCTCGAGTCCGCGAGTAGACACTCGCCATGCTCACACGGCGGCCCATTCGCATCCTTCTTGGCATCACTGTTACCGCCATCCTGATACGGCACGACCGTATCTTTCGAGCTACTCGAGTCACTTGTTCCCATCGTACCACTGTCACCACCACCACCACCGCCATCCACATGCACATGATCTTTATTCATGCAGAATTCCGGCTGCACCGTCGAGCTATAAATATTGTGACCTCTCAAACAACTCTTGATAGCCGCCGCAAGCTCCATATACCGCTTCGCTCCACTCTCGCCTTCGAAGTTGAAGTCGAGCTGGACGTCCAGCGTCGCCACTAGCTTATCTCTTGTCAATGCCCAGACGTGGATATGATGGCAACTGACGATGCCAGGCAGACTCTCGATATCCGCGCGGATGTCTTCGACTTGGATGTTTTCGGGTGTGGCTTGGAGAAGTGGGCGTGCGGTGTCGCGGACGAGAGGGATAGCTGATTTGAGGATGATGAGTGTAATGAAGAGGGAGATGGCAGGATCGAAGTAGAATCGGTATTTCCAATGAGATTGCCAGATAATCAATGCAGATGCCATGACGCCGACATTACCGAGCGCATCGCCGAGGACGTGAAGGAACATGCCGCGAACGTTTTCGTCGTGGCCATGGCCACCGGAGCTGGCTTTGGGGGCGGTGGAGTGTTTGTGACCGGAGTGGTCGACAGCTGAAATATCGTTTCCGTTTCCGCCCTGTTTCGAGAGTCTGTTAGAACGTCTGCGAGATGTGGTGGCACCAGCCTTTTTGAGAAGGGGTGATGCTTCAGTGACCTCTGATGGCTCATTGGCTGTTGTAGTATCTTCCTCCTCTTCAAGATAGTAATCTGCTTCCTCCGCGTCACCAAATCGAGCTTTCGTACGCATGTCCTGGCGGAGGGAGGCCGGGTGGATGGGAAGGTCTTCGATAGTGCTGTAAGATCGGCTGTGTCTCCGGTTCCGGCTCGTCATTGATTCTTTGCGAGTTCGTGACTGTGAGTGGGAGTGGGAATGCGAAGATGTAGTGCTGTCTTCTCTGTTGAAAGTGACGGAGGTGCGGTTCTTTGACTTGTCTGCTACGCCATTTCCAGCTTCGCCATTCTTTCCATGAGCAATCACTTCTTCTTCTTCTGCTGAATGCAAGTGATCAGCGTGTCCAGCTTCAGCATGCGAAAGCTCATCATGACTATGCGCATGAGCGTGATCATGACTATGACCGTCCTCTTCGCCATGGCTATGTCCACCATGGCTGTGACTGTGGTCGTGGAAGAGGAACAAGCCCATGATATTGAAAGCAAGACCGATTCCTCCTACAATAAGGACCAGTTTTGGGTTCGATACCTCTTGTACTTCGAAGAAACGTTGAATAGCATCCAGGATGATTGTAACACAAAGAGCGATAAGGAAGACACCGTTTATAAGACCACCGAGAATCTCAGCTCGAGCCCACTGTTGCAGAATCTTGTTAGTCGTGTGTCACGAAGTCTAGTGTAGCGAAGTGTCTTTCGAAGCTGCCTCTTCTCATATCCTTCAAACATACCCCATAAGTATACTCATTCGAGCTGCTCTTATTCTCCGCAACATCCGTCGCCCAGTATCCAACACACAACGAAATAATATCATTCAGCATATGAAAAGCATCTGCCACCAGGGCCAGAGAGTGTGCCGTATATCCGATGATGATTTCGAGCATGAAGAAGATGGTGTCGACGGCGATGAGGATGAGAATGCGGGTTTTCTTTGAGATTGCCATGACTGGCAGGAATGAAGGATGTGATAGCGGTGAGGTGGAAATGGATTGAGCTGTTTCCGGAGACGATTGAGGAATATGCAATGGCGTACTGGTAGACAATAGTTTGTAGAAATAAGGGCGCTCAGGTTCTTGCTATTGCTTCTTCGCGTCTGTTGCAGGAGGTTGTGTGTTGATTTAGCTGTATTGCTGTGTATCTCGTACCCCGAGGCTAGTGCGACGTCGTGCCCGTATGGAAACAGGACGAAAATTCGTTGGTTTGAGATAACATGGCCTGGTGCTGCCAAAGAAGCATTTCAAATAAGGTGACGCAGGAACCGTTAGCTTTGTTCCCAAAGTCACGTGAGCCTTTCTCTTGTTTCTCTTGGCCTCTGGCGCTAAGCGTTCAGTATTCACGTATATGTAGATACGCTGATATGGGAGCTAGGAGCTTGAAGGGATTCGTTCATTCGTGATAGTGATTTCGTGCTACCGATACTACATGTTGTAATAGGCAACAGCAGCCTCCTCATACATTCTCCTACGGTGTGCGCTATCTAACCACCTCAAATCACAATAGCCAACTCATGTCTCTTGCCACCAACCTCCTCCAACTCGGGATAGTACGGCACCATCGCATCTGCACCCTGCACATACGCATCGTTGTAGATTCTCCAGTATGGCGTTCTGACCTTTCTCGCTGGATGCCAAAGACCAGCCCAGACATAGTTCATCACTGTTCCTGTTCCCACAGCCATTCTAATAGCATCAATAGCCTCGATAATACGATCGATAACGTGGGGACTCGTCTCGAAGATATTTGGCCAGAGAAGATTGAGCAAATGCAGCATCGAGTCCTCAGCACCAAGACCGACAACACCAAGAGCAATGTGCTTGACGACGCTCGCGGCTGTCTGACGATGGACTTGGTCGCGATCGATAAGAGCGTCTTCCAGAAGTGGCGTGACAGCGTAGTGGTAGTCCTTTGCCATTTCGCCAATGTACTCAAACAGGAATGACATTGACTTGAGAACACCATTCTGAACATTCAGCTCGGGAACGCGGTATTCGTTCATGAGTGCTGGCAGCACAGTGAATGGTGCACACGTCTCAGCAACGATACCGATCGCAACGGCTGTACACACACGAGACTGGCGTTCTTGTACACGAAGGTTGTTCAGTAGAGTAGCCAGAACATCTTGTGGGCCGATAGCTTTGGCGATGAAACCGAAGGTGTTGTTTGCAGCACGACGAATGCCCTTCTTGTGAGCTTTGAGCATGTCGAGAAGCTCGAAACAGATACGCATCCATTCTCGAGCATTGACGCTTTCTGGACCGCGATCAGCGATACGACCGACCAGGTCGATGGTGTTTTCTTGCACCTTTTCGTGACGGTTTCGAAGAATGGGTGTGAGTCGAGGTAGAAGATCCTTGATAGGAGGTTGCATTTGGTTGATACCGACAACTGTGACAATAGCCCGAAGAGCACCGAGAATGCTTCCAAGGACTTCAGGGTATTCTTCACCCAGGTATTCGTAAAGCACAACGCCAAGCTTGCCCATCAGCGCATCTTCACCACATTGCTTCATGACCATGGCAATGCGAGAAATGAGATCAGCAGCTTGCTGTCGGACAGTGGCGGATTTGTTGTTGAGCCGCCATAGTATGGTACTGACAATCTGAGGTAAATATGGCTTGCATCTAGTTCCGAGTGCGTTAACAACTGTGCCAAAACCATTGAGCATGATCGCGTCTTCTACACTTTGTTCTTGGAATGAGAAGAGGACACCATCGATCAAGCGCTCCTCAAGACGTTCACCAATATCGGCTGCACCCAAACTGGCGATGACCTTCTCTACAGTCTCTAGTGTCATCTTACGGTATGGTTCACTCTCGTCTTTTAAGTTGTTGACAATCCTTTCCACGATCTCGCTCACGCCAACTTTTTGACCGAGATCGACAGTCGTCTCAACCACTTGACGGTAATTGCGCTTATCCAATGCCATGCGGCGAACCCAGAAAGCCTTGAAGAACTCACTCAAAACATGCTCTTTGAGATAAGCTGACGTAACACCATTCGTGGATGCACACTGAGAGATGACCTTCAAGACGACCTTCTTCATTTCCTCGTCCGGTGAGCTGAACTCTCGAAGCAGAATCTCCATGATTTGACTAGTGTAGTAATTTGCATATTCTTCGTCCATAAGAGGGATGATATAGCCAACGGCCTTGAGAAATCCAGCAAGACCTTTGCCGCGCTGTTTTCGGGCCCCGGTCCATAGAGGGTTCAGAATGTCATCAAAACTCTCAATACCATAAGGATTCGCTGCCTCAGCAAGCGCAGCAATAGCCAAACTAGCCACCGTCCTGACCTTGGACTGTTCATCGTTAAGATTCTCCCCAACACAGTCAACCAATCCTTTCAGATGTGGCAAGATGGCACATCCCATCAGGATTGGTATCTGCTGGACAATCTTGACACCAGTGTGCCGTGCTTGCCATGACTTCTTGCTCCGACAGACGGCTCGCAAGAAGGGTAGCAGGGCTGGAATACCGAGCGCCGATGCTACAACCGCGAAAGCTCTGGCAGTGGTATTTCGGACGTATTCGTCGACATGGTCGATATCAGGTCTCATTGTGCTGATCATGTGTGCCAGACCCGCTGCTTTACTGAGGTTGGAGATGATCTCACGACCTTCTACACGAGCATAGTAGTCCTGGTCGATGAGTAAAGGTTCAATGACAACCAGAATCTTGTGTACAAATGGTCTGACCAAGTCATCGAGCTTGTACAAGACACGATCAATGACCTTAACAAGTAAGTGACGTTCCTGGTCCTCCAGTGTTCTCTCCATGAGAAGTGGTAAAATTTGATTGAACAAAGCTCCAGCACCGAAGTTGCGAGCATTATCAGTGATCTGACGTAGCGCAGTCTTTCGCATGGGAGGTGTACCGTTTTTTACCTTGAGCAGAAGCCTCATGATCTTGCGCTCCTTCAACTCCTCTACGCTCATCTGATTCTCATCTGATCCATCCACGAGCTTGCCAAAGTACTGCATATCCTCCGCCTTGAAAAACTGAAGGTCGCCGACACCGGGGATGTCCGTCGGTAGAGATTTACCCATTGCTCTAGCGCTCTCAGGCTCCTGCATCATAAAACCGCCATATCCAGCAGCACTAGGAATAGCGGCTGGTAGAGACGCTACTGCTCTCACTGGTGCTCTCACAGGAGCATATCCTGGCGGAGGGTCGAGAATCTTGTAGCCTTCCGCTGGTAGCATCTGGTCGAGCTCTTCGTCCGACAATGGGGCATTTCGTGATGAGATATCTGTGCCGAAAGCGTATGTTGGTGCGGCTGCTACGGGTGTGGGCGCTGCTGGACCTGGTGCGGAGCCGTCTGTCGTAGGTGCCAAATCCCATCTTGATCGTTTCTTGCTTTCAACTGTTGTTGTTGCTGCCACTTCGGAAGCTGCGTCCCATCTGGACTTCTTGGCCTTGGATTCTTCAGACTTGACAACACCATTGGTCGTAGCTTCATCAGTCGCAGATGTGTCCCATCTTCGCTTTCGCTTTCTGTCATCAACAGGCTTGTCTTCTGCAGGTGGCGTCTTATCATCTCGATTCACAGCACCATCCTCGAGCTTCAGTGTAGCTTGATGTTCAACGACACCATCCTCACCATTCGCCTTCTTATCTTCCAGAATCTTTTGTACCCTAGCCTCCTCCCGCTCCAGCTCTCTTTCCGCCATTACTTCGCGATAGCTCTTGCCCTCATCATCGCCTGTCCTCTCAAACCTTCTTCTTTGATAATCCGTCTCTCTTGACGCAATCTGTGCCTGCTTCTCCCTCGACGTCAACATGTCCTCCTCTTCAGTACCGCCTTGCGCAAACTCGTTCATCTGTGCTCGCGTCGCTGTATATTGACCCACGAGCCTGTTACTGTTATCGCCATCCATGCCATCCATGTCCTCGTCTTCATCATTTGCTGCTATCGATGTGTTGTAGCCAGCAAATTTGTCGACACAACCGCTGCCATAGAGTTCGGTGTCCATGGCATCGGTCAAAGAGGCCTTGGTGGAGGAGTCAGTCCGCTGAGTGTCTGGGTCGAAGGTTTTTGAGCTTTTGCCTTTGCCTGCTGCTAGAGCATTGCGCTCTTGTTGTGCGCGCTTGATAGCGTCGAAGTCTGCGTCCGCCATGGTGAGCTGTCGAGTTGGCGCAGATAATGAATGACAGTGAGGATGAAGGCAAAAGAATCGGCGACTGATGAAGTATGGGCGGACGAAAGATGAGTGAGAGAATCCCGTGTCCAGTTCAGGACCTACCCTACCTAAGTCTGAGACGTCACATGACTGTATATCGCGGCTTCCAAATAGGTCAGATCCACTTTTCGAGAAGTAAACAAAAGCTCTATAACATCTTCTTCCACCTTGTATACATTCGATCTACCACGAGAGCATCATTACTATTGTTGAGTAAAGAGTGTATTGAGCTATATATGTTCTACATACACAGCCATTGACAACAAGCAACAACGACTCCCACATCTCTAAACCACGTCGAAAGCAAAACTGGCAACAAATATAAACAACAGAAAGTGTAACAAGAGAATGTGCAGAATCGAAAGAAGTTTTAGTGTTGAATCGAAAGACGCATAAGAATGGTTAGGCAGCTAGGACGGAAGGCCCACCCTGCTACACCATATCGCGCATACACCCTGACGAAGAGGATGTGAATGAATGTATTCCGGGTCAACCGTGAGTAAGCTGCTCTAGGTCATTGGAGAAAGATGAGAAGATCAGAATGAATGAGAGACTTTTTCGTATATCTTTATGAGTTGAACGTGGTCGCGTCGTCGTAAGATGTCATGAGGTGGTCGTGTATATTGTCAAATGTTGAATGATATCGTGAAGACATTTATGCCTCGATGGCTTCAGCGAAGGCGAGCGCCAAAGGTTGAATGACATCAAGGTAGTCCTGAGCACTGCATCTGGCAAGACCCTTGCTAGAGAGGTAAGCATCGTCTTCTGCCACGCTGGTGGCAGCAAGCTCGGCCTCTTCGTCCTTGGTAGCGGCAATGCTGGCGAACTCCTCAACAGCCTCACTCAGTTGAGCAAGCTCTGCACTGAATGGACGAGAGAGGATGACAGAGGCAGGAGCCATAGGACCCATTGGACTGGGGACGACACCCTCGGTCATCGACTCGAGCTTCAGCGAAGCAGCACGAAGTGATGAACGAACAGAGCGGTGACGAGCAAGACGAACATGCTCACGCTTGCTGTGAGAAGGAGCACGTTGAGGAATGGCAGGCGCATCAGATCCGACCTGAGACAAGCCAGGCGATTTGCGCTCTGGAGTCGAGCAAGGAGTAGCTTCACAAGAAGTGGCAGGCGTGTCAACAGGCTTGACATCAAAGTAGTCAGTGGCGCCACGGCCTGTGTCGGTAGGTGACACTGACTCCTCCTGGAACGAGCGGGAAGAAACAGAAGAAGCATCAGTCAGACTCGGCTCAGATGATGCACGGCTGTGCTCAGAGCCAGAACGGGAGACTGGTCTGTTAGTGTCGGAAAGAGGCGAGCTAGCATATCCTGCAGCCTGCTGCTGAGACAATACACGCATATCTTGGACACTTGGGGCGTGGTAAGACGCCATGTTGGTGGTGCTGATGAGCTGTGTGGGAAGAGAGATCTTGGGCCTGCCCTTGATCTTGATGGACCGAATGTGTTCGAGAGGAGTCTCGGGACGCTTGCGGCTGAGAGTCAGTCCACGCATGAGGCCGGACTGCTCATCCCCTTCGACTGATCGCTTGACGCGAGTGGTCAGACTACGCATAAGGCCCATTTCGTCGAGATCGGAGTCGTTTTCTTCGGAAGTTGAGTAAGTTTCTTGTTGAGGTGAAAGTGTTTCTTCAATGTTATCGAAGCCGAAGTCAAATGCTGAAAGTGCTGAAGTGCTGCGTGAAGCTTGGTTGTTGAGAGTCTTGAATACTGGAGTGATGTCTTCTGTGGTGCGACTTCTTAACTTGAGCACGTTTCCGATCCGATGAACAAATGTGGTTCGTCCGAAGTGAAATGATGATGATGATGGTGATGTTCGAAGAGACTGTCCTACGGCTGGCGTGGAATGTTTGATCGAAGGTAAAGTTGATTGTTCTGGTAAAAGGCCGAGAAATTTGTCGAGATCTTTGGACTTGCGACGAGAAGCTGAGAAGCGAGAAGTGCTTGAATGTGTTGGTACTGGTGATGTTTGTTCTTGAAAGAGTGTTGGTGATTCCGAAAGAGGACACAGTCCGTCTTGGAATGAGAAAGGGTTGTAAGGAGTGAAGATATCACCGACTTGCGATGATGATTCTGTTGTTGTTGGTAGCTGTGGTGAAGAGGCTGTCGATGCTGTTGATGGAAGAAAGGAAGGATGGAGCAGAGCAGGAGAAGAAGAGATGAACGGAAAGGTAAAGTGGGCGAGATCTGCAGAGGAGTCGAGTTGAGGCACAAGGAGGGTTGAAAAGTCAGCCATATCAGCCGCCGTCAGACGTCTTTCTGATTGGCTCGCCATAGTGTCAAGTGTCAGCGGGTCCAGAGTTGGGTTGTCGCAAGCAAGCACGTGTAATCCACCGACAAATCGAGCTCGACCTCGGAGCGTGGAAATGCAAAGGCGTGTTTCAGATTTTGTCAGAGAGCGTGCGTGAGCATCATCGTCAGTTATATATCATCTGCTATCACAGCTAGACAAGCTCTCCCCCAAGTCCGCAAGCCGTGATGTTTCCAAACAACTTCAGCTCTGATGTCCGACGCTTGCTGCTTGCGATGTCTGGGTCCTAAGGGTGGGGAAGAAGCAGCTAACGCCTCGAGTCAAAAAATCCTTGTCCGTTTGCCTTTATCGCTCGATACATGATGATACAGCCGCCCTGTGCCGTATACATGACTGCTTTAGCTGAACCGCATGTAAGCTGAACGTATAACATGGCTGGCTATATAGATCACGAGCACCAATACATATGAAGGATCAGAAATAGCAGAGGTGCTCGAAACTGCTGGCGATTTAGTCAAGGTACTAGAGTACAAGCTAGCCGTCCAAGGCAGGAGCATATCCGCGGCATCGTTCGAGGCCGAGAAGTTTCAAGACAAATCGATCGTGCGTGTGCGCAGCGCGACCTCGACAAGCTCAAACTCAACAGATTCGAAAGCGTGTTTCTTTGTTTCTTGCAGAGCCGATGTCCGGACTGTCGTAGATTTAACCACGAAGCACGTGACTGACGTGTTTGAAGCTTGAATGCAGACCTGCCTGCTTCCAGTTCAAGTACTTCAGCTGTTTCAGCTGAGTCTTCTTGTACGCCCATGTCACTTCAGCTGAAGGACTCTGCCTTATTGTCGTTTTGTTCCAGAACTTTTGTAGGCAGTTTCAGCCATTTAGTCACGTTCATGACCAGAGCCTCTGACATTTAACCCATGGTAGTCTTCAAAGCCAACAAGCTTGTGTTACTCTTAACCAAGTGTGTTAGCACGTATTGCCTACTTTGGTAGCGAAGTAAAGAGGATGTAACCGTGATCGTGCAGTGTGCTGATGTCGCTGCTTTTGAAGATAAGCCATGGTCCTCGGTTTACATGATCAATCCTCTTCGGGCAGCGCTGCAATCGCTTTCTTGACTAGACTCATTAGTTCGTCCACGTCTGGCCTCTCATCTGGCTCAACCGAGAGACACCGGCTGACCACCTCTTTCACTCCTTCGCTTATGCTGTTCGAGTTTTGTGCTTGTTGACCTCTGCTTCCCTTGCCGGAAGCCTCATCGGGCCATCGCCAGTCAGCATTCAATATACACATGTTAAGACTGCCTCCTGATTCGTCGCTTCGTGCTTCGAATGGACTCTTGCCAATCAGCAGCGCATAGACAGTGCAACCCAATGACCATATGTCCACTTTCGTGTCAATGGTTTTTCCAGTCTGAACCTCGAAAAGCTCCGGTGCACGATATGGTAAGGTTGAATGTTCTCCTGCTTCGTCTTGTACTGCAATGGCTTGCGAACGTGACGTGATTTGTGTAGGTGAAGGAGCCAGAGAACCCAAATCCATCAGGATCGGTGTTGTGCCGTCATCGTCTAGCATGATATTGGCTGCCATCTTTAGCTTGATTCTTAGTCCTTACCACTTGACCATGACATACCTGGTTTGAGATCACGATGAGCATATGCTCGTATTTGACCAGGCGCAACACCGTCTTGACTTGCGGTGACTTCATCGTCCATCAGTGGTTCCCGCTCGACGTCACTCTGACCTCTCCTATTTCTGCGTGACTCAGTGTCTTCAGCTGCTTCTCGATCCGCCTGTACAGCCTGAGCACGCACTCCTTTCGCCTTCTTGATGCTGCTTGATCCTTTGACCTTGTACTGATGCATAGCCTTCAGTGCCTTGCACACTCCAAGCAGCATAATCATGGCCTTTCTCTCTGAATATCTTGTACCATTCACCAAATTGGCGTTGATGACGTCTTGCAAGTTTCCTTGTCGATAGTATGGTAGGAGGATGTAGACTGTTTTCGCACCAGCGTCGGACCTGTCGCTGACCACACTATGGTCTACACTGTGAATGATGTTGGGATGTGGCGCGAACAAGCTGTATGCTTCAACTTCTTTCAGTGCTTGGCTGACGGATTCTTGACCAAAAGGACATCTGATCTTCTTGAGCGCATAGTGTTGACCATTGGTCGTATCCTCGACGAGGTAGACATATGAGAAGCCGCCCTAGGTAGAGTGGATGTTAGAGCAGGTACTAAAGGGCACACTTCGTGTTGACAAGGGACTCACCTCGCCTAGCAATCTCAGTGTCTTCAGGTTGCGACCATTGATCTTGACCTGCGATGAGCCTCCTAGACCTCCCAAACAAGAGCCGAAGCAATCGCTAAGTGCATCAACATAAAAAGAAAAAGACATGATATAGAATTGTCGACTTAGTTGTTGTTTGTTTGTTGTCAGACGAGACCTCCAATTGGATGACATATCATTGGGCTTGGCGCGCCAAGCCCTTTCCAAAATCCTGCTGTAACCATTCTTCATGGGTTCTATTTACCGCGCAAAAAAGGCCATTGAGACATAGCACATTACGCGTTCAGGTGTGTCCCTTAAAAATTGTGACATTCGAATTTGTGACAAGACGATTCTACTTTGAGCCTGACTGCACACTATCGAGCAGCTCATCATGTCTGAAGAGGAAGATGACTACATGAACTTCGCGGTTGCTGAGCCTAAACCAACCAAGATCGAGACATCAATACAGCGGCGTGCGCGACTAAAACGTGAAGCAGAGGAGCGAGCACGACCAAAGTCGAAAGCCCAGATCAGAGCGGATGAAGAGGCAGCCAGAGCAGCCGCATTGGCAACATCTATTGACAGCGATAACAAAGGCTTTCGAATGATGGCGAAAATGGGGTTCAAGGGTGGTGCATTGGGAAAGGAGGGTGAAGGTCGTGTTGACCCTGTCAGTTTGGCCATGAAGGAGGATAGAAGTGGTATTGGTCTTGAATCAGAAAAGAAAAGGAAATTCAGAGAGGAGATGGAGAAGCGGGAGATCGATACGAAGAAGGCGAAAGTGGACGAGGGTGACTATCGCGAACGTATGAGGTTGGAGAGAGAGGAGAAGAGGTTCGAAAGTCAAATCATTGGTGCTATGAAAGTGTCGGAGAAGCTGGATGAGGATGAATCAAACGCAACAACAACCGAGGCGAAGACTGAGGAACAAGCTCAAGATGCTGCGGATGCGAGTGAAGCAGACGTTATAGCATCAGCAAAGTCTAATAAAACAGAAAATCGAAAACCTTTGAGCAGTATCAACGTGTTATGGAGAGGCACAGTCAAACATCGTCGAGAAAAGGAAAGGGCACGAAGGATGCGGTACGATTTGCATCAAAGCCTTTCAAAGTTGCCAACATATGACGATCCAGATGAGGATGAGCAATACAAACATGCATTGGGAACAGAGGAGGAAGAACTGGAAGAGGAGGATCCTGAACTGGACGAGTTCAATGCTTTGGAGCCTGCGATCAGATTGGGCAAGCTTGTAGAATATCTGCGAGAGAGGCACCACTACTGCTTTTGGTGTAAGCATCAGTACCCTGATGCGACAATGGAAGGTTGTCCAGGACTGACGGAGGACGACCATGATTGAGGGATGTCAAGCACTGTTCTAGAGTTCGATAGGAAGTTTATGTTGCCCATAGCAATCTTCTTGGTATAGCTGGCAAATCCCCGGCATAACTCATTTTTATGGTTCAAAACCTATGCTCAGTCTCATAGACAGTCAAAGCCTCTCGTCAGCACCTTGGGCTAGCGCTGGCACTCAGATATATAAGAATGACAAGCAGAAACTCGTTGGAAATACATTTTATTTTGAGGTTACAATGTTGTCGTTAGGGCATGCGGGCTCGAGTTTGTAATCGGCAGGGGCGATCGGCAACGGAAATAACGCGCGACTGCCATTGGAGAGCTTAGTCAAGCGAGGAGAACGTTTCCGCTAGCTTACAGCATGCTTTGATTTCAACATATAAACACGCCGTCAACCCCCAAGAATCTCGCTCTCTCTCTTCATCTCAACCTTACACTCGCTATCCCATCTCTCCCAATCAACTCCCATCAACTACATCACTCAAAATGGCTCCCAACATCGCCATCGTCTACGTTAGTCACTTCCAATACAGTTCTTATCCAAGAGGAGCTCCACCTCTTATCGCCTGGCGTGGCTAATCAAGACATTAATCACAACAGTACTCCATGTATGGACACATTAAGACTCTCGCCGAGGCTGAGGCTCGCGGTGTCGAGAAGGCCGGTGTCAAGTGCGACATGTGGCAAATCGAGGAGACTCTTCCCAAGGAGGTTCTCCAGAAGATGTACGCTCCCACTGAGCAGACTGGTCACCAGGTATGTCGCAGAGTGGCATGTAGACGATGTCCCACACTGACAAGCATCACAGATCCTCTCCGACCCTTCCGTCCTCGAGAAGTACGACGGTATCCTCTTCGGTATCCCTACTCGTTACGGTAAGCACAGTCTTGAGAAGAACTATACCAATGATATATCAAAAGCTCATTCTCTATCATAGGAAACTTCCCTGCTCAGATGAAGACTTTCTGGGACAAGACTGGTGGACAGGTACGAGAAGAAAAATACTGTAGGACGCTCGGCGCACATCCTGTCTAACACTTTCGATCAGTGGCAACGCGGTTCCTTCGCCGGCAAGTACGCTGGTGTCTTCATCTCCACCTCTGGTCTCGGAGGAGGTCAGGAGTCTACTGCCATTTCTGCCATGAGCACCTTTGCCCACCACGGTTTCATCTACGTTCCTCTCGGATACTCCACTGCTTTCAAGCAGCTCACCGACCTTACTGCCGTACACGGTGGATCTCCATGGGGCGCTGGTACTCTCTCTGCTGGTGACGGTTCCCGCATGCCTTCCGCCTCCGAGCTTGAGGTTGCTGAGATCCAGGGTGAGAACTTCGCCAAGATTCTCCTCAGAGGTAACTTTTAGACCCGTACGGGTCCTGTCGCCGGGGAGCAGAGGGCTGCCAATGGTGAAACAGCAGGATCAAGTATAGCAGCTGTAGCGGCAATAACATCACATACCACCACTGCCGAACCGACCACAACATCGACACTGCCTGTACGAGAATCTGCTGCGGCAACAACGCCTTCAACTACAACACAACAAAACACAACAACTACAGCACCTGCCACTACAACACCCGCTATAACTGCGCAACCAGCTGCGGCAAAGACTACACCATCACAGACCACACCACCACAAAGGACTCCAGCCGAGAATGAGAAGGAGTCTGGACCTTGCGGCATGCCTGCAAAGTGCATGATTCAGTAAAGAGGAGGATGGGGACATATACTTCTAGCTTTTGATACCACTTTTACAACCAGAATTACATCGATTACTTTTGTTCATAATTCCGTTCAACCATTGATCTGTGACTGATGACGGTCAGACTTTCGAGAGTCGGTCAGCAAGTACTTTTTCACCTGCGAGCTGAAATCAATGTGCTGATCACCTGATAGTATCTCGATAAGACTTGGGTGCAGGCGAAGCTATTGCTTATCCACTCAGTACGACATCAGTGTACTACCAACGAGCGTAAAGTTTGTGCCACATCAGGTGAGAGCTTGGAAAATGGAATTTTGCCAACCTACTCTCCTCACTTATGAACAACAACAACATCCTCCGATTTAAGTGACTCGGTTTGGACATCGTCTGATCATCACGTTCGTGTGAAAGAGCAGCATTGCAAACTCATGCTCCTGCCACAACTCTACTGCTTTATCGCTTTGTGTTACCGACATGACCTCCACTAGCTCTTCACCTTCCTGGCAACAAATATGCGCAAAAGTCAAAGCTCATCGCGATTCCACCATAGCCTCAGTCTATTCTCAACTCCCACCTATCCCAACTGGCCTACCACTGAACGTCACATACATCCCCGCACTCATCCTCACCCCTCCTGAATATGCCATAACGTCACTCCCGATCACTACTCTTCTGCACTACCTCTCCACGCGAACCATCAGCAGCACAACCGTCATCAATGCCTACCTCCGTTGTGCAGCCCTCGCTCAAGAGCTGACAAATTGTCTCACTGAGCTTCTACCTTCACGCGCACTGACACGAGCGCAGTGGTTAGACAATTACATTGCTGAGCATGGCAAACCGGTAGGTCCACTGCATGGATTGCCAATCAGTGCGAAGGAACATATTTGTATGGAGGGATTGGAGTGTAATGCAGGTTTTGTGAGCTGGGTGGGCAGGAAGTCAATGGATGATGCTCTGGTCTTGAAGATACTCTGGGATGCTGGAGCCGTGTTTTATGCTAGGACGACGGAACCGCAGACGATTGTAAGTTGTTCTTTCGTGTGTCTCTTGTGGTATCTCGCTATCTTTAGGAGAAGACGTGTTGGGAAGAGCTTGAGAGAGCGCTTGAATTCAATTGCAAAGGATTATAGTGTACCGACTGACCATAATAGATGCACCTGGAGACCTCGAGCAATCTATATGGCGTTACAGTGAACCCTTATAACCGACTACTTACTGCTGGAGGATCCTCGGGTGGGGAAGGAGCGTTACTGGGCTTGCGAGGTAGCTGTCTAGGCATTGGCACAGGTTCGTAGACCAATTGAGCAATTCTACATCCGTGAGATGCACTCAGCTGACTTGACACCGATACTTAGATATTGGCGGCAGTGAGTATACCTTTGCAAAGTCGAGATCGAGTTCTAATCACTTCCATAGGCATCCGCAGTCCCGCAGCAAACAATGGCCTCTTCGGTCTCCGTCCCACAGCTCTACGCATCCCAGTAACCGGAATGGGACACGCAATAGGAGGATGCGAGCAGCTCCTCGGCACGCTTGGCCCTCTCAGCACATCAATCTGTGGTATTAAAATCTTCATGAAGACGGTCATTGATGCTGAGCCATGGCTCATCGAGCCTAGCTTGGTCCCCATACCGTGGCGAGAGCATGATCTGATCGGATCATCTGGTGAGATGGGAAGAACGCAGAAAATGGATCAACAAGGCAAGCGCAAGATCAAGATAGCGATCATGTGGGGTGATGGTGTTGTGAGACCTCATCCACCTGTGCGAAGAGTGCTCGCAGAAACCGTCGAGCGTATGCGAAAGTGTCCGCAGATCGAGGTTGTCGACTGGCAGCCTCATCGGTTCAAAGATGCTTGGGAGATCCTTGTAAGTCACAAATCCCTTTTTTTTTCCATTTTGTATAGACTTGTCCTACACAACACAGCACAACCCGCTCGCTAATCCCTGTCCAACAGTCTCACCTCTACTTCCCCGACGGCGGTGCCTCAGAAGCCAAGGAGATTGATGTCTTTGGTGAGCCTTGGCGTCCTCTCTCCGCATGGGTCATCAAGGACAATCCATACGTATCTCATCTCAGCATAGAAAAAGTGTGGAAATGGACAGAAGAGCGCGAGAAGTTCAGAGCAGAGTATGCTCAGTTATGGAGCGAGAGTGGTAAATTGAGCAAGAAAGTGTTCGGGAAAGCAGAACTAAAAGCTGGGAGAGATGCCGTTGTGGTTGGCGAGGGCGTGGTGATGGTCGATAGCGATACGTCTACTAAGAATGAGGAATATTGCGAGCGCTTCAGTAACCAAGCGCATGAACGAGATGGCTATGATACCAGCGATGATGAAGAAGAAAGCCCAATTGATGCAATACTGTGCCCAGTAGCGCCAGGACCAGCACCACCATTCGAATGTGCACGTTACTGGGTACGAAGCCTGTGAACCTCGCATCGATGAGAATTGAAGCTAATCTCCAAATAGGGCTACACTAGCCTGTGGAATCTGGTAGATTGGCCTGCGTTGGTATTTCCTGTAGGTCCACTCATCTGTTATTGCGGAGAGTTGAAGATGTGACTGTTCCCTTCTCTCGCACATATAACACTAATACGATGCTAGGTGTCCGTCGTCGATCAGGAAAGAGACAGCAAAGAAGTAGACTATACACCTACGTGCGAGGAAGACGAGTATAATCATGAGCTTTGTAAGTACAGTAATCATTTTTGCTCCCACTCCCTCTGTACTGTCTTGGTTCTGGTTTGCTTCTCGATGCAGCCAATGTGAAATGTTACCAGTCTGCTGCATCAGCTGATACATGCCGTACTAGACATCGGACCAGAGCGCTACGCAGATGCGCCGATTGGGTTACAGCTGGTATGTCGACGTTTCGAGGATGAGAAGGTTGTTGGTGTATATGAGTATTTGAACGGGTTGGAAGTCTTTGGGGTGTGAGGTTTGGGAATTGGAAGGAAAAAGCAATCTGAAACGATACACAATCTGCTAATTAGTAATGGTAAATAGCAAATTCCAAACACAAACATTAGATCCAAACAAAACTCGTCCCCCTTCTCATCTCCTGTCTTCCTTTCCTCTTCATCTTCTCCTCTCCTCTTCCCTCGATCTTCTCCCACCCCAATTCCACGGCAACACACACGTCCATCCGAGGCCTCGTCAGGACGTCAGCTGCCTGACGTATCTCAGGCGATCTAGCTCAGGGATCTAGATTTGCTCTAGGATCGCAATCAGACCTTCAATACCCTCAGTACTCCTCACACACCACACGCACTATGCCCACATGCCATCGCTGCTCGCGCACCTTCGCCAGCAGAGAAAGCCACAGACAAGTAAACGCCCCTCAGCCACCCTCATCACACCCTGCCCTCCAGTCCCTTCATCTCTCGCTCACACTCACACCCACATTTACGCAGCACAATAACGACAAACACCTTTTCTCCTGCCCATACTGCTTACGCACTTTCCTCAGCGCGCGAAGTCTCAGCCAAGTAAGGCAAACCTACCAACTCAGCTGGCACGAAACAAACATACAAACGAAACGCTAAGCAACATGATCATCAATAGCACACAAACGACAAACACCATTTCCCGTGCCACGAACCCGACTGCTCGGAGATCTTCAGAAGTGTGGAGGAAAGAGCGCAGGTAGGTGTTGTTCTTTTCTTTCTCATCCTTTTCCGTTCTTCTTCCGCTAGCATCAAAGCAATACACTGACACAAATCTTCCTCTTTCCTAGCACACCCGCGATGAGCACAACATCTTCAAATGTGACGAGTGCGACAGATACTTCACAGGCGAGATGAGCCTTGCACAGGTTGGCTATCCCACCACTGCGGTTGTTTTGAGGTGTGAAGAGGCATTTCGCTGACGGAAGATTTCGTTGTTGTAGCATCAGGATATGATGCATGGCGGATGGTAGCGTGGTTGGGCTTGATATGCTGAGTAGACAAGGCCAGGCTTAGAATGGCAGTGTGTACAAGATTCTGTTTCTGCTCCTAGAGTCCTAACAATCAGCAGAATTGTTCAACGTACACCTCTCCAATGTACAACACCTTCTCTCACACAACACCTTCTCCCACGCATATCCAAGACATCTCATCACCTCGCCCATTTCCAAACCAAACCCACCACTTTCGAACTCCTCATGCATCACCCTTCTCAATCTCCTCCGGCAATTTCTCAACTAAATACTCAACCACAGCATCCGGGCCCCTCTCAACTTGCAGTCCTTGTGGCAATGCCATGACCTTTAGTTTGTCGCCCATGATGCTCCTCGCGGTTTCGTGGATTTCTTTTGCTTGCTCGGGCGTCCACATTGATGCCGTCAACTAGGAATATACATGTCAGCTTCCGAGACCATCCGTCGTGTAGTCCCGTTGGATTACGCTCAGAAGATGACGAAAATAAACCAGCGACAATGTCGCAAAGAATTGTGATAAAAGAAAGATGGGACGAAAGATACATACCATAATATCAGGTTGCGCCTTTTCCACAGTTTCCCTCACATGTTGCATGCCTATCTCGAAGTCAACCCAGAAAACGAGGATACGGTAGTTAAAGTATACTTTCGGCATTTCCAGCGTGGATTATTGTATATTTGTCCTTTAATTGCTCAATCACACGGCCAACCAGACGCTGGGCTCGTTCGGGAGCTGTATTGCAGGTGCAGAGTTTGTAGGGACCTTGTGGAGAAGACATCTTGTGTTGCTGCAGGATATGTGGAATGAGCAGAGACTATATTGTTGTTTTCGTCTCGTCTCGTCTTGGATGTGGGGTGTGTGTTTCATCTCGTCTTTGAATTTAGCCGGTGTGTTTCAGATGTGGGGCTGAGGTTTCATGACACGCGTGGTAGATTTTGAGGAAGAGATGTATTTGGTTTGCGTATACGCTGTTGCTTGGTTACGTTGTTGTCTTTCGTTTGGCTTGCTGCAGGCTCCCTTGTATTCATAATCTCTCTCCTGCAAGATCCTCCTATTCCATTCCTCAACATATTAGTTTGATGTCCGAAAACGCCTATGAAGTATACTCGAGCAATCAGAATGTATACTCGCGTATTGCGTCTTTACGATTTGCAGATGCGCCCTACGGTCATCCTAGCTGGTGTATGGAGATGCTATCGTTCGACTTCAACAATATTGGAGAGAACGCGCAATCAACTCTCAAGGCTAAGTAAAGCTCGGCGATCCCGAGCAGGATCCGCCACATCCGATGTGGTAGTGTTACCTCCTAATTGCAACGCTTATCACCGTGACACCATGCAGCTCTACTGGTGTACCTGTGTTCAAATTGCGTAGTATATAGCAAGCCCATCCCACTCAACAGATTCAAACATAAAAAGCGCATACAGGCCAACTGTCAAGGGTATTATACCTCTTTCAGCTCCTCGTGCAACGAATAATAAAATAATAACCATGGCTGAAGCATACAAAGTGACCGGTCCTATCGACTGCAACATCGACTTTGATACAGCTGTTCTCAAGAACAAGACTGCCATTGTGACTGGTGGTGCCAATGGCATTGGCGAGGCATATGTGAGGGCGTTGTATAAAGCTGGGTAAGTCACCCGTCTCTAGGTCCATTCACAATCGTCTCTATGCCCAGAGAACCTCACGCCCAACTGCAAACCCAAGACGAACTGTCATGTGCAGTCCTGTGAATCATACTGATCGTTCTGATACCACAGCGCCTATGTTATCATTGGTGACATCAACGAAAAAGCCGGCAAGAAGCTCGAGGAAGAACTGAACAGTCATACTCGATTCGTGAAATGCAATACCACGAACTGGAATGAACAAGTCAGCCTTTTCAAGGAAGCAGTGAAGCTGTCGCCAGAAGAGAAGGTGGATTATGTGGTCGCAAATGCTGGTGTAGCACCTAGAGACGACACATTCTCGTTTGGTGAGTGCTGTTTCCCTTTTGACGCACTCCATGCTAATCAGGTACCAAAACGTGTAGAAGCAGACGAGCCAATCGAACCATCCTTGACGACAATCGATATCAACACCAAAGGCACGCTCTACACCACTAAGCTCGCCTTACACCACTTTGTCAAGCAGAATGGCGACTCTTCCGTCGCGTCGACCACTCCACCCACTTCCTCGAGATCAGATACCTGCCTCATACTCATTGGGTCCGGCGCTGGCTTCCTCGATGTGCCACGCAGTCCCGAATATTGCTGTACCAAATTCGGCAACCGTGGGATTATGCACTCCATGCGTCGTATAACACATCACTATCAATCTCGCGTCAACGTCATCAGTCCGTGGTACGTACGCACCAAGATATTGACGACGGAGGTCTTCGATCATGTGCAAGGCTCGGGTGTCGACTTTGCAGAAGCAGAGGATGCGGGACAGTGTTTGTTGAGGATTTTGAGTGACGATAAAGTTAATGGCCATTCGTTCTTCATCGCGCCGAGGAAGTGGGCCTCGAGGGGTTATGTCGATTTGGGATTGGAGGAGGAAGCGGAGTCTTCCGATTTGTTGAAGGAAATGCAGAAGATGCAGATGGCAAGTGCGCCACCTGATAGTGGATTGTTTCCTTGATGTTGGTTTATCTTGCTGTTTGGGTCGTGGAGAAAGGGTGCTGCGATTGCTGATGCGGTTTTTATGTCGGATGATGTCTGCCGCTCTGTGTCAAAGACATCTGTTCTCCAAGTAGAACCGTAGCCTCGATACGATAGCAGCCACAGCATGACTCATCTAGAGCAGCTAGAATAAACCGAAAACTCACACCCATGCCAAATGTCTTGCTTCGAGCGGCGTGTGACATGAGTTGTCTGTTCAGGCACTATATTCAAACCCCTGCACATCATACACTACTCGGCCTCCTCTTTCAATCTGGAATATTCAAATCTCGTACTCCTCGTCCTCTTCTGAATAGCCAGTCTTGCAATACTGCACTAGCCGCAAATTCCGGATGTAACAATACGCAATTCAGGAAATACGATAAGCCAGCCTTTCGCTTATCCAAAAATTCTGGTCGAAACTTGGACATGACAGATTTGGGTGGCAGCGCAGGCATAGCAGCTTCATGCGTTGGGAAAGCTTTGACGAGCCGCCGTCGAAGATCGTCGAACTCGGAGTAGCGCTTGATAAGTTTCATTGGTCCAGACTGTAATACAAATCAGTTTCGCGGAAGCACCAAACTTGGATATTTTGGGACGTACGTCAAGAATAAGCGTGCAATGCCACACCACAAACGCACCCGCTCCTAAAGAGCGGGTGTTACCAACAACCACGTAATCATCTACACTGACGTGCTTTGCCCACAACGTGCGCTCCTCAGGCCGATGCGCTTCACTGTGGTCCTCGAGCACAATTGGAGGACGAGACAAGCGTTCACGGTCGAGGTCTTGGCGAGCGAGGAGGGCGCGATAAGATGCATTGCTTAAGCTGCGTTGTTGCGGCGGCCAGTATGGACGCTGTGAGCGATGAGAAGGTTGGCGTTGTGGGGGCGCCGGAATAGGTACGGCAGGGAACGGCTCCGTGTTAGTGGTGGCGGTCGCTAGAACTGTTGAAGAGGTAGCAGAGGTTGGCGCGTTCGCGTTAGTTGATGTGGCATTGTCGAGAGAAGTGTTCGAAAGGCTCCTTGCGAGATCGTCGACATTGGCAGTGGGCACGTTGTCATGCGCGAAGGCACTTTCGCTATCACTGTGACCTAAATCGCTTGTGCTAGGGAATAGATTCTCATAGATAGGACCTCGCAGCGGTAGTGCTAGTAGTGGTGGTGAAGGAGGAGGAGATTCTCCATTGGTCAGAGGATTCTGTTCACAATCATGATATTCACTCGGGGTTGGTGATGCCATTGCCTCGAGGTCGTCGTCGTCATGCTGTAGCTCCGCAAAGCAATTATTCACATTCAACAATCCTGTAGGCACATACACGGCAATATGTTCCACGTCTCCCAAGATACTGCAAGAGCAATGGTATACAAAGCGGAGATGATGTTGCCTCATACTCCAAAGTCGACGTCGTCTATGTCATAAGAAGACGCGATCCGGCTAAATGTCGGACTATCTAATCACACTTTTTTACTTACACACTCGCTTCTTGTTCGATCGAACACAACATCAACATGATAATACAAAGTCTGTGAGGTAGAAGACATCAGACGTTGTAGAGGTGACGCCTGGGCTGCGCTGCTCATTTTCGCCTTAGAATGAGCTTCACAATGTCATTCGATCCATCGGCTGCCTTTCGTGCAGCGATGGAGGAGCAACTTGCACGTATCGATCAGACAATAAAAGCGATCGAGCCCAGCGATGCAGATGCAAACGAGATGAGAAAGAGGCTAGAAGTTCAGGCTGATGATTTGAGGCGTCGCTTGAAGACCACCATCACTACTCGAGCTACATCGACTTCAATTGCAGCAGCAGAAATAACACCAGTATCTACGTTACCTGCAGCTTCACCAAGGTTGATGCCAACGTCAGAGAGTGACGAGGCATCCCGCTTAAAAGAAGAGATTCGTGTTGAGATCTGGCCAAGACTCCGTAAAGTAGCACTTCCCGATAGTCGATTTGACTGTAAGTGTTGCTTTCCACCACTCCAGGACAGCATAGCGGCCAGCTGACTGACGAAACTGCTGTCCAGATGACTTCAAGTCGTTCATACCCGACTTCCTGGATTCTTCTCTTGCCATAGCCCGTTTGACTACCTTGACGATCTACAAAGAAGCGCAATTCATGTTTATTACTGCAGACAACTCTCTCGAAGGCCTACGTCGTCGAGCATTGCAGGATGGAAAGCTGCTACTGACCATGACATATAGAATGAGACGGGGATTCTATCTCCTCGATCCAGTGGTGATTCCGCAGTCATTGTGGGAAGGAGCATGTATGCTCGATGGAGTTGAAAGATTTGGTAAAGCAGTCTCGCTGTCGAATGTTATGGCCATGCAACGAAAAGTTGACGTTATGGTCACTGGTGCTACCGGTGTTGATTGTTTTGGGTGGCTGATTGGTACAGGATCTGGATGCTTCGATCTGGCGAGTGGAATACTGTACACAGCCAGCCTTATCAGCGATCAGACACCGTCAGTTGCAATCGTGCATGATTGTCAAGTATCAGAAGAGGACTATCTTCCCCTCGCGATCGGAGATGTCCATTGTGGTACGATCATAACACCAAGTAGAACTTTAAAGCATGAAAATGGACCTGACACGAGAGGTGGTATCGAATGGAAGGATCTAGCAGATGAGATGATGGAAGATATACCCACACTCCGAGAGGTGAAGAGCATGATTGAGACTGGACAGATCGACCAGGTATGGGCCTAGAGATTTGGTCCTCCTACGATGTACTTGATTACCGGCATGCTAGCCTCATAGCATATTACTTTCCACGTTCGACCTAGCCGGAAGACCTGCTGCTTCCCGAAACACGACGTACAGCCTGATCTCCGCCCTTAGAGTAACGGACTCGCCGCCTTCGTCTGATTCGGATCCAGCAAGTTCTGGTACAAATTGCTCGACTCTACCTCATGCTTCCACAAACCCCAAGGTCTATCACTTGTCGCAGAGATAACCTGCCAGCCCTGCACCGTCTCCTCCGTCGTCAAATACTGCACTCCTGGACTTCCTCCTCCCATCCCAGTAGAAGCATAAGCACCCCTCAACATAATCGCATTCGACTGTACCCCAGCATTGGTTTGCGTATAACACGCCTGCATTACCGCTAGCTCAATACTATCCGCTACAGTCGTGAATCCATGATTTTGCATCAACACCACAGCATGCGCGGCCTGTGTGTCCGTCGCATTGGGCAGGGATACGTTACTCGCAAAGTCATTCGCCAGAGCGGCACCGAGTTGAGGAGTGCGAATGAGTAGATCGAAAGTATCGCTCGAGTTGTAGACTGTATTGATGTCGAAAATAGGGACGTTGTCACCTATGATACTCGTCAGTTGCACAACACACAACGCACAAAACACGGATCATCACACACCTAAAAACCCAGCCATATGAATCGAACTTCTCATCGGCACACCAGAAAAGGTAAACGGCAACACCTCGTTCGAATGACTGTGCACCACACTCTGGATCCGCGGGAAACGCTTGTACAGCTCGCTGTGGATGTAGCGTTCGATGAAGCCTTTGGGGGCGTTCGGGTCGAGTGGACTGGCGTCTGAGACGAGGTATTCGACTATGTCGCTTGTGTTTGCAACGTTGGCAGGGGCGAGGTCGCGGGACATGAAGAAATTGGTTACGTTATTGGGGTTGCGGACCTAGAGGTTGTGTTAGTCTAGAGTTGCAGGGCGTGGCGGATCTGATCGGGTTGAATGGAGTTGAGGAGGAGGAGGATGAGGAGACTGACGCTCATATGACCATAAGCATCCAGAACACCATTGTAGTGTAAGATGTGCAGTCCAGTAATCAATGTACTGATCAATGATGTGAGGTTCGCAGCGACCATGTTGTTTTCGGAGTCAAGTCAAGGTAAAGGAAGCAGGCAGATATCGGATAGGAGATATTAAGGTAGATATTAAACTATCAGAATTGAACAATGGCAGGTATGGGACATCAGAAGATTTGTATATCTTCATTAAAGTTACATCTGATGTCAAGATCGACTCGAATCCACACGATGTGCACATCGTGCATGGAAGGCTTGGCAAAGAACGACGGTGATCGTCGTGAATGTCTCAGATCTCTTGTATAATTCGCGAATGCGTATTACAAACGCGGAAGCGGGTAATTGTACTGTATCAGTACTGCTTACGTCTATTCGTAGCTGCCGATATCTTACGGTCACCCATAAATCCTTCTATCGATGATGGAGTCACCCTATAAACGCCATGTGCTATGCAGTCGTGTTGTGCTCAAATATTGCGGCACTCATGTTCCTCGTGGGTGAATGTTCTCCTCGCAGTGCCAGGAACTCGAATCTGTCCTCGTTATCACCTTTCATTACTCCTTCAACCTTTCATTACTATGCCGTGTCTTCATTCTCCTGTTCAGTACTCATCGCCCAAGATACTATCCTGCTCATACCACCTTTAATCACGAAAGCTCAGCCTGAACTTGAATGTGATCTGATATGCAGGATCCGACACAGCCACCTCTTCGCCATCATCAACAAGGTCTGCTAGCTTGCGCTTGAGATTTGGACGAGTCATCTCCATCAAGTCTGGTGGTGCTTGGTAGTAGAGCGATTTTTCTTCAGTGCGTACTGTTGGAGTTTTGAGTTGGCTGATGGAATAGGCGTTAGTGTGCCGTCTTTGTTTCCGTGGTTTTAGTTTGGATGAAAAGACTCACGCTTCAGGCAAATCTCGCAACGACTCAATAAACTCCTGCAACGTCGACTTGCGGTCAACTTGTAATGGCTTAGCTAAATTGCCACAGACGGGACAATCATCCTTTTTCTGATGCTCGAATGTGTATGTGTATACGCTATCATCACCAGTGTACATCATGTAGTTGTTTGTTTCAGGATAGCCAAGTGCAGGATTCGAACCAGTCACAATTTTGAATGCTTCGTTGCAGCAGGATGCGGCGACAATGGCGTTCGTGGATGCAATTGCAGGGATAATGTTCTTGACGACGCCTTGAGTGAGGGAGTAGGTAACGCCTGGAATGTTGAATTCTTGGGCCCGGTTTGAAGCGCGTTGGTAGAGCCATGTGATGTGCTCGGGATCATCGGTGTCAAGAGTGTCATCTACTGGCATCAGGAAGAGTCCGAGATAGGAATTGTGAATGTCGTACCTTTGCGTTCGGAGGACCATGCTATCTGATGTGCCCACTCGATGCAATGCTGTGGTTGACGTGGGATAGTGGCGATTGTGCAAAGAGGAACTTGTGCTCGTGGTGCATGCATGTCCAGTTGACACTCGATGCATGAAGTCATAGTAGGGTATATGACACGAGCTTGTCCCTTGAAGCCTTGATATACAAGTCAGTGTCATGATGCTTGGTGCAATCAAATCCGCCTCACCTTCAGTACCACCATCAACAAGCGGTTTCAAGCTTTTAATGTTGTCAAAATCCACCATCCCAACTAATGTCGCGTTGATCCATCGTCTCGCTTCTACACTGTCAAGTCCACAAATCACAATATCAAATTGCATGTAGTAGTCCTCATCTTTGTCCTGGATCTTGCCTACAAAAGGCGTGATCTTGACCCCTTTGACTCGCCTCTCGACGAAACGTGCCGCTGTTTCCGCTTTGGTCTTGCCGACATCTGCTTGACGGAAGAGAAATTGTCGATTCAGATTGGAGACGTCAATAGTGTCTGTCAAGTTTGAGTAAAGAGGTGATTTTCACTAATTCATAATAAACTCACCCATATCAATGACATGAATATCCTTGAAACCTGACAATGCAAGATTCTTCAACAGCTCACACCCCAAGCCACCAGCACCACTATGATTGGATCAGTCTGACATTTCCCAAAAGTGTTCTTCACAAATCGCACATCACCCTGCACAAATATTAGTAACATTCACCACAAGCGAGTCAATGCTTCACTGACAGTACTTTTGCTTTACTTGCGCCCCCGGGATTGAAAGAATCCGCATCTGTGAACGGTCCAGGACGAGCAAGAATGTTGTCGAGATATTTCCTTCGACATGGTTAATATTGGAAATGTTCGCGTTTGAATCAGTACTCACCACTTCATGCTGCCTTCGGGTCCGTCGACTGACATTGGAGATTCAATTGCAGCGGATGCCATGAGGGAAATGTGAGATGAATGTTTGTTTGTTTCAGGATGAAGATGAAACAACATCGTGACGAGTGCGGGGGCGGCGGAGTTCACGCCGATGTACGTCAAACATACAGACTGACTCTAGGTATTGTCCTCGGTGATCATGACCTCGCATCCAGTAGCTAGATGCTCAAACACCGAATGAAAGGTGCACATATACGCCTTCGACCACAATGACAGCATCTCCTCCCAACAGACCATTCTGCCCCACCATTGCTCTCCATGGCTGATCCCAATTCCTCCTCCCTCCTCGCTCGTCTCAATGCTCTCCGTCCAACCCCGGTCACACTCCATCCCAGCACTCCATCCTTCCACTCGGCTCCAGAGATCGCCACAATCAAGACAGCCACTGCTCCATCAGCATACCCAGACACAGAAACAGACCTAGCCGCTCGCTTCGCACGTCTCAATGGCACTTCCCAGCTTAATCTATCCCAGCAACATCACATAGCAGAAGAGGCTACAGAGTACCCCGCAGAAGACGAGCCTAGCCTAGACGACCTACTCCAGGAGCTCCATCATGACTCCTCTTGGCAAGTCGGCGTCTCAGACAAAGATGAAGCGAGGAATCTGGTAGCGGAAGCCCGTCTGGCACTATCTGATGCAGCACAAGTACAGCAAGAGCAGGAGAAAGGAGATGGACACCATCAAGCCAAGGATAGGGGGCTGGCGGAGAAGGATGACACTGGAACTGAAACGAGACAGCCAACAGAGGATGAAGAAGCAGATGAATACATCCAACAAGCACTTGCAGCGGCGGCTCTGGAAGGTCTCGACGGCAACGACGACGAAATTGAAGACGAACACGCAAGCATCGACATAGATTCAGAATTCACGCTCCCTTCTGCACCAACAACCCTGCACGCTCCTGCACAAGGCAGCACTGACACCGCATCCATCTTCGAGTTTCCCTCGGCACCAATATCAGTTCCGATCACCAAGGTCGTTACACCATCAAGCAAACCAAAACCAGCATTCGCGGACGAAGAGATCGAAACATGGTGCATAATCTGTTCCGACGACGCAACAGTGCGATGTCTAGGATGCGATAGTGATTTGTATTGCAGTAATTGTTGGAACGAGGGACATCGCGGACCTGATGCTGGGTATGAGGAGAAGATGCATAAGGCTGTGAGATTTGTGAAGCCTGGTGGTGAGGTGAAAGGGAAGGCGAGGAGGATGGTTGGGGCTGCTTGAGTGGGTGTGCAGTGGATTGTGACTAAATCTTCTTATGGAAAGATGCTTACCAAAGCTGAAGTAGTGATCATACTGCGCTAGTCGTAGAATCAAGGCTTAGTCCGCCAAAGACAATAGTACCCGACCACTCTGGCGATCTTGGAACATCACAACGAGTATAAAATCGGAAATCGACCCTATCATCTGGGGTGGCTCGAAAGGCACTTTCTGTCGGTTCCACTGACCATTCCGCCCTCGCGCTCATCCTCTGTAGCCAGTCTCCTCCACGCTCAAGTACCGACGACGATTGCGAGCTAAACATGAATGTAAGCTCAGATCAGGATTGGTAGTAAGCTTTGTCACGCCACGTACCATGTGACACTCATTAGGAGAATGAAAGAGCTCGCCCTCGTAAGATTAGTCGACGCGAAATGCCGTTTAGCATGATACCAGCCTGCTGGAAGACCAGATACTGAGAACCTGAGATCAATAGCATGCGGACCATGACATGCCCATATACGATCGCTCGTTGCACCGACTTGTCTGGAAGGAAGCCTAGCAAGGTTGTATGCTCCTTCCACAAATTCTGAGGGAGGATTGAAGGCGTCTGCGTCATATTTGAGATGTACTGTTGTGAAAGGTCCGTCATTTAAGTGACGTATTCATGATTTATAAGCTTGAGTTCCGCAACGTATCTCTGAGAGAGTCTACACACTCTCTCACGCTCCTCCGCAACTGCGGCGCATCTAGATAGTGCGCAGTTGCAGCTTCGATGAGACCGAACTGCGCATGCTCATCCAATCCAACATTCTCGAGACCATGAGTAACGTCAAAGCGGAAGCATCGGCGATTATTACTATAAGTCCTTTGGCTTCAACTCTACCTATTCTTATTAGATACTTCCCTATATCCTTAGGACTTAATATACCTCCGTATTAAGTTCTAACACTCTTACTTATAACCTCTAATAAGTAAACTATAAGTCTTACTATATTATAAGTCTATTGCCTTCACTACTACTTATCTTATTAGATACTTTGTAGCATCTGTTCATGCTCATTCGCGAAACGATTAGCGGTGCGAGTTGTCTCTGTTACCAGGGCTACCAAACTCCGCCCAATCGACATGAGGTTATTCCCAAAGCGTTGAAGTCCTGGGTTCCATGTGCCAATACTTAACAAACACTGCACTCGGTCTTGTGCATCTGGCCAGATATCTGCTGCTTCTCTTAACACATAGTGAACAGGATTGTTTGCACCAATTCCACCTTCAGCGAATTTCTGTGCAGGATAGCCGACGGTGATCGGATCGAAGAATGACGGGGCCGCTGAGGTCGCTCTTGCCGCTTCCCAGATCTTGCAGCCAGAGACAATGTCAACCAACTCTCGAGGACTGTAGTTTCTGATGGCTACTAGTTTCCTGATGGGCACGGTTAAAGCACAGACGAATCTATGAAGACTGAACGTCAATGGTCCATCCGAACTGATATGATATATATTCACAGAGATATGTTCAGTCTACTTACTCTCTACACCTTGGGTTTTCATGCCGAAAAATGGCATCATCGTGACCATATTTACGGTTCACGATAGCCTTGATAGCATTTCCCAGCTTTGTTGAACTGAATTTTCCTTTGACGCGCACAAGGTCAAGTAGCCTGGCAAATGGGTTGTGTGAGTGTCTTACTTTGAAGACGTTCTTGGACAGCTCCAGGTATGCTTGGCTACAGCTTGCGATGTCCATCTCCAAGTGCCCAAGCATGATTGCTAGAAGACTTCGCGCTAGATTAGTTCTATACACCTAGAAAGGTATATGCTCATACCCGCCTGTACTAGTTCCACCTATCATGTCAAAGTACTCGCAAGCTTTTGGCGGATTTTTTGGGTCTATCCTTCTCATGATGTTTTCAAGGATGGTCAAGCTGGAAGGGCCACGCACACCACCACCGTCTGTTATCAGTCATCAGTTGTGAAATGCTACTCGGTCATCAATATGACGAATGATGTCAATCCTAGAGATAGTAACCTCAAAGGCCTTGTTGAGGAGGTGAGATAATGCCTTCACTGCTCCGCACGAAGTACTGTGTTGGGCCGGGGAGTAGTGAGAAGCCTCTGTTCATGGTATCCTTTCAAGTTGTAATATTATAGTAATTCTTGGATGAACAAGAGTAGTTCGTCTAAAACGCGGAACGATAATGCAATGACAGTAAATAGTCAGGTTTAAAGGTGATAGTGTACTGCAAAACAATCATGTGTTGATTGGTGATTTTTTTACCTTAAGCCGTACGCCTCACAACGGCCATACAGAAGGAACACATTCCTGGATCATTCACTACTGTTCGTAAACAGTAGCAGCTGAAACCAGTCACGTAGCACACCAGGACTGCTGTCATAGCCGTCAGGAAGTCAACTTTATCAGTTTGCCCATGGATTCTGCGTGAAAACAGGTCACGGCTTGAAGTATCGTAAGTCACCTAATTTCTCGAACGATAATGTGAAATCGTATTAGTCCTGATGCCAGCTCGGGAAGCACCGTCTCCATCCTGTCTCCTTTCTCCCTTTCTTATTTTCTCGCTATACACTCTTTAGTCCTCAGGTCTCAGTACCATAACTCGTGGGCGCCGGATTCCCCTTCCTAGCTCTCCCCGTCACATCACCCCACGCAGCACTAAACCTCGACCCCGTACTCCCCAGCAGTCCCTCCTCCTCTTCCTCCTCCAAATCGCCATCCAGATCACTCATTCCGACCTTTGGCGTCCTAATCAGCGTGGCAAAGCCGACCAGCAGATAAATGCCCAAGAACGCAAACTGCGCCCAGAAACACACGATACCGAAGAAGGGGAAGTTGATGTTGACTCTGTTCAGGAAGTTACTGTTGACACTGGGCGTACATACATCTTTTGCGACGGGGTTGAGGGGGACTTCGGTGCAGGGTTTGATGCTGTTAGTGTGCGAGGAGCAGTCGGGTTGTTGGTTTGGAAGGGTGGGTCGGTCACAGAAGGTTTGTGGACCGTAGGTTGCGTATTGAGGGGCGATCAGCTGGCTGATGGAATAGTTTAGGGCGAGGGTAATCAAGGCTAAGAGGATTGTGGCGAGGAGCATCGCTTGTGGAGAGGTATGGCCTTTGCGGATGTTGAAGATTTGGAGCCATAAGCTGGAGGTTTGTCAGTCTCAGTCTCCACTCAAGCTAGGAGGAGAAGGTATGGTGAAAGGCGCCATATGACTTACAAGCGAATGCCGACAACTGCGATACCGACGACAGAGCTGGCGAAGAGGAAAAGGACGAGAAGGAGGAAGACGGCGTAATCGACTGGGAAGGCTTTGGCGGCTATTGTGAATATCCAGTTGACCGGCTGGAAGATTTCGACGTGAGCAAGAATGTAACCACATTGGGTCTTGCAGATACTGTTCTTTGCCTTGTCGATACCAGTGATGAGCATGGACACCCATATCACCAAAGCTACAAGCATGAGCAACAAGCCGCCAATAAGTTTCAGAGGACGGAAAGCAGCCTCCGTCTTGTGCCAGGCACGAAGAATGACATGTTGACCTTCACCGAGGTTCTCGGCTGCGAGACGTTCTCGACGGACAAGAGTTCTTTCGTCTCGCAGAAGAGCTTCAAGTTCGCGGCGGTCGCGAGCATCCATGCCACCATCCCGGCCTTCATTACGAGCTTCGAGCTGGGTTTGACGTTCGCGATTTGCTGAAAGTTCTGCGCTCGTGCTTGCTGCGAGATCGGGTGCAGATTTGGCAGGTGCTGATTTGATGAGAGTGACTGGAAGGAGAGCCAAACCAGCAGCCGTGTAAATTGCGTAGATGAACGTTCCGATGGTGATGAGCGCACCAATAGCAAAGGTCAAAGCACGTTCACCACCTGGCGAATGGGTCAGTTTGTGAGAATTCTTCGGCTAAGGATGAAATACGTACGAGCTTCATTGAGTAAGAGATTCTTCAAGTAATCGAGGTTCTTGTGCTTGTTCTCGTCACGGTTATTGATTGGAACAAAGAACCCGACGGTGAACAGGAGGATAGCAATGACCAGGAAGAAGGCTGTATATTTCAGGGCACCAAGCAGTCTGGTCCCGATGGTTTGACGTCCTTCTTCTGACTCCACTTCATCATACTCTTCGTAGAAAAAGTAGGTGAATGGTACTACAACCAGACACAGCACAGCATCCAAAGAGTACAGAGTGTAGTAGACAATCTTCAAGGTGTGTATGATGCTGTCAATGCGATCTTGTGTAGCCCAGTCCTTGCGTCTGCCTTCACTAGATCTGACGGTGGACGAGACGAGAGCGACATCGACGGGAAGGAGTAGGACGGTTGCGAGAAGCGAGAGGAGAGTGGAGATGCAGACAACTGTGACGGATACAGCGCGTTCTCTGGGCTTCTGGTAGATGTAGACGAAGATGGAGGATATGATGAGGAGGATGGCTAAGGCGACGGCGTAAGTGACCCAAATCAGGCTGGTCTGAATGTAGCCTTGAGCGGCCATGGTGTGAGCTGCCATGATAATGATCAACAACAGTTGCTGTTAGAGAGTGTTTCACAACAACAGTTGCTGTTAGAGAGTGTTCCACAACAACAGTTGCTGTTAGAGAAGTGTTTCAGATCAGACGGTCGAGGTAGCTTGGACTGATCTGCAAGCCAAATCCAGCTTGGCGGTTGTGACGTCGATCGGGTGGATTATTAATCTCGATTGAGAAACGCGTCGCACGTGACCGTGCCTGACATGTTGTGTTTCAAATTCAACAACACTTTAATCCTGAACCAGAAGGCAATCAGTTGAGTTGACGGAGAGAAGCCCAGCAAGAAAAGACGGACTACTTCGAAATGCAATATTAGTCGAGGAGTTTAAGGAGTTGTATCATGCAGGTCTATACTGAACTGCTTCCACCGACTGCAGTGACCCATGCTCTCTGCCTTCCGTTCACGAGCAAGAAGGCTCAGAATTTGATTGTAGTCAAAACATCGTTGCTACAAATCTACAAAGTCAAACATCTCCCACATGTGCCTGAGCCTACTACCAATGGTGTGAATGGACATGCGTCCGATACACAATCGACCGCCGAAAATGCTCCTCGTCCGCGAAGCAAGCTTGTGCTCATCGGGGAGTATGTCTTATCAGGTACCGTCACATCCATTGCAGGCATTAAGGCAATGAACACAAAGTCGGGAGGTCATGCTCTGCTTATCTCAGTCAAGGATGCCAAAATCAGTCTGGTGGAGTGGGATCCTGAGATCTATAGCATATCGACTTTAAGTATTCACTACTACGAGGGTGATGATTTACAAGGCGCTCCTTGGGCACCTGATCTTGCCCAATGCACCAGCTATTTGACAGTCGACCCCAGTAGCAGATGTGCGGCTCTCAAATTTGGTCAACGGCATCTTGCTATATTACCATTTCGACAGCCTGGTGATGACCTTGCAATGGGTGAGTATGACCCGGACCAGGACTCAACAGGACCTAACAAAATCGATGGTGAACCTAAGAAGGAAACTCCATATGCTTCCTCGTTTGTACTACCTTTGACGGCACTAGACTCGACCTTGATACACCCAGTCGACCTTGCATTTCTCTACGAGTACCGAGAGCCTACATTGGGTGTACTTGCATCCCCACAAGAGCCGGCCTTGTCTTTGATACAGCAGCGCAAGGACGTGCTGACATACACTGTCTTCACATTGGATATCGAGCAACGCGCGCGAACACCGCTACTGTCTGTTTCTGGTCTACCTTCTGATTTGTTCAAACTGTTGCCATTACCTCTACCAGTCGGTGGCACACTGCTTGTGGGAGGTAACGAGGTGATTCATATAGATCAATCAGGAAAAACTACAGCGATCGCAGTTAACGAGTTTGCGAGAGAGTGTTCGTCGTTCTCCATGGTCGACCAGAGTGATTTAAGGCTGAAACTCGAGCACTGTACAGTCGAGCAAATCGACAAGGTGACTGGTGAACTACTGTTCATTCTTGACAATGGAGACCTGGCCATGCTCAGCTTCAAGCTCGATGGACGATCTGTGAACAGTCTCTTCTTCCATCGCGTGCCTGCTGAACAGACCAGCGCTATCAATTCTGGAAGCTTAACATGTGCCGTTAATCTTGGGGACGACCTTCTCTTTCTCGGGTCTGAAGATTGCGATGCTCTGTTGATTTCGTGCGAACGAGCACATGGGGCTCAGCAAGCCAAAAAGCGATCGCATGCTGAAATGCTTGGTCTCGAAGACGAGGAAGAAGATGAGGATATCGACGACGAAGATGACCTGTATGGTGGCGACGCAGTAATCACCAAAGCTGTTACTTCTGTCAGTCAAGTGCCAGGCGCTATGAGCGAGATCACTTTCAGAATACAGGATAGCTTGATTAATCTTTCACCACAAGGCACTCCCACATTCTCGCCTTCGTCCATAGGACAAAGAGCGTCGGAAAATATGTCCCCGGGTATTGATATAGTAGTCGCCACTGGAACTGGCAACGCAGGGGCACTATCGTTCATCACCAAGGGAATCAAACCAAATATCAGCCGAACTCTGGAGCTCGACAATGCGAGCGATGTGTGGGCACTGCGAATGAAGTCTGCAACGTCTCCACAGTACGATAATGTCTTGATCGTGACACATACTTCTGCAGACGGGATAGAAAGCTCATCAATTCATTCAATGAACTCAGAGGGCATTTCAGAAAGAACAGGGACTGACTTCGAAGGTGGGTCGGCCACGCTCAATGCTAGTGTGTTAGGAGGTGGTACACGACTTGTGCAAATTACGCATAGTGAGGTTCGGTGCTATGATACAGGTTTGTGACAATTGTGGCTGTATTGTATCGAAAGAAACATAGCCTAATTCGATGCTGCAGACTTCGGCCTGGCGCAAATCTTCCCCATGGTCGACGAGGAGACAGATGAAGAACGGAGAATCGTTGCATCAAGTTTCTGTGATCCTTACATTTTACTCATCAAGGACGACCACACCTCCATGGTACTGAAACTTGACCGTAAGGGCGAGCTTGATGAGGTAGAAGGTAGCAATGCTTTCAAATCCTCGGAATGGGTCTCCGGCTGTATGCATCAGCAGATAGAAGCTCAACACCCCCTGATATACCTGTTGAACGCAAAGGGAACCATGAACGTAAGACACTACTTAGCATAAATACTGAGAGATATTGACACGGATCTAGGTTTACCAACTTCCGGATTTGAGTAGACTAGTCTATATCACTGACCTACGTAATCTGCCTTCCAACCTTACAGAGAATGGTGTAGCGAAGAGGTTAGGGTCTGAACAGGCACCATTGGTGGAAATCATGATATGTGATCTCGGATACTCGAATGAGAAGTCCACTTACATGATTGTGAGTAGCAGCCCATCGAGATTCGTGCTGGTGTTGACATAGTACAGGTCCGCTCTGAAGATGATGAATTGGCTGTGTTCGAGCCATACCATTATCCTGCAAGTCCTAAATCTCAGATGTTCACAAATGACCTCAGATGGCGCAAAGTCTCCGCTGTCCAGCCATCATCCTTACCTGATACGCGTCCGGATGAGCCTGTGTCGGAGCCAAAACAACCACTGCTGCGTTACGTAGCAAATTGTGGCGGAAGGAGTGTAGCGGTGGTTCAGAAGAAGCCGGTCACGATGATCTTCAGAGAATCAACATCTACCGTTCGATCTATACAGCTTGAAGATCCCGAAACGCAAGCATTGGCTAGCATAAATGCCGAAATGTGTTCTGACGGTGTCCTAACGGTTACCTCCTCAGTAATAACCTCAATATGCTTTGATGAGCTCTACTGATATTCGTATAGGGTCTCATCAATGTCTCGAAGCTGAATCCTGGAACCGATTACGGCACAACTGGCTGGGCAGTCCGGCGTGTGAGTTTGAAGGAGAATATCGAAAGTGTATGCTTTCATGCAGAGTCGAGCGCCTTCGTTGTGGCAACTAGCAGCAGGACCAACTTCTTCCTTCCTGAAGATGACTGGCATCCTGAGTGGGCCGAAGAGAGTGAGTCTTTCTAGCTATATAAATTTACCGTGCATAACTAATGATTAGCAGACATCGCTTTCCGACCTCAAGTAGAGCGAGGGGCGCTGAAACTAGTTGATCCTATCAGCCAAACAGTTATACAAGAGTTGGTCTATCCGAATTCATTGCAATCTTCCAACAACTGCTAACTGTCGTAGGATGATATTCGACGCCGACGAATCAATACTATCCATGAGAATCATCGATCTCGAGATCTCAGAACGTACTCACGAGCGCAAACCCATGATTGTAGTCGGCACAGCCAAGATTCAGGGAGAAGACTATGGTTGTGGTGGCTCAATATACGTGTTCGATATCATGCAAGTCGTCCCTGATCCAGAGCACCCTGAAAGAAACAAGTCCTTGAAGATGATTGCTAAAGAGGATCTCCGAGGACCAGTGACCGCTTTGTCTGAAATAGGCGATCAAGGTCTCTTGATTGCTGCTCAAGGCCAAAAGATTATGGTTCGCGGGCTCAAGGAGGACAATACGTTACTAGCAGTCGCCTTTCTTGATGTGCAGACTATGGTAACTAGCATAAAGAATGTCAAGGGGACTGGCTTGGTACTCGTAGCCGATGCTATGAAAGGCTTGTGGTTGATAGGTTTTTCGGTAAAATTGACACTGTATCATGACAGCAAGTAAATGCGCTGACTAATTTCAACCAGACCGAACCCTATGTACTGCGCGTCTTTGGCAAAAGCAGGTCACATATGGAAGTGCTGACCGCCGAGTTCTTACCTCAAGAAAAACAACTCTTCATCCTTGTCGCAGACGATGCAAGCAATATTCACGTCCTCGAATTTAATCCTGAAGGTGATCAACCTCCATCACTCCATATTAGCTGTCTCCAACAAGCTAACACTCACTTTTGTAGATCCGAAGTCACTATCAGGCCAACGCCTCCTCCACCGCAGTACTTTCCACACAGGTCACCATCCGACATCGATGTTGCTCCTGCCATCCAACACACCACCAAACGCCACTCAACCTGCTACCGACATCGATAATGACTCCGACGAGCCTGCCACACTCACCTCAACACCAACCTCCTCAATCCTCCTAACAACCGCCTCAGGCGCCCTCGCACTCCTAACTCCACTGGACGAATCAACCTATCGCCGTCTCGTTGCTCTGCAGACACACTTATCGACCATTCTCGAACACCCATGCGGTCTCAATCCGCGCGCGTTCAGGGCGGTGGAAAGTGAAGGATTTGGAGGCAGAGGGATATTGGATGGATTGATATTGAAAAGATGGAGGGAGTTGAGTAGTCAGAAGAAAATTGAGGCGTGTAAGAGAGTTGGGGAGGAGGTGGATGTGGTCAGGGCGTGGCTGAAGGAGATTGAGGGGGGTGGGTTGGTGTACTTGTAGAGCTGGCAGGGGTTTGAAGGATGGGACAGTCCAACTATGGGAACGGTGTGGTACTACATGGAGTGCGGGCTTGATGATTGAGGGGAAGAAAAGTCGATATTGAGAGGATCATGGATGCCCTGGGGGATTGATTAGTACAAAAGCAGAAGCGAGTAGACAAGACAAAAGCGAAGCAGATGAGCACACTGGTTTAGTTTCTTGTTCTGCGTTCGTGATGTTTCTATTGACGCTGTCGATAGCATTCATCTCAATATGCAAGCTGCTGCGTACAGCTCACATCTGCCGAATGCTGAAAAGCAATGATTAATAATCGCGCTATCTATGTAACCCATCTCATAGACAACACTATACGACCATCATCACTCACTTACGTGCTTCTTCGCTCCTCCAATAGCACCGCACGGTGCTCTAACCACTCTCAACAATCTCGAAAGAATTCCTTTCCTCCGACTCCATACAAAATAGTCCTAAAGACCGGTATCCAACTTACGGCCGTAAGTAAACTAACACCGCGCTTCGTCTATTACAACCGTAACATACATTATGATCAGCTACTTTAGAGCCGTAGAGGATAGAAGATCGTCATGAGATAATGGCAGTGCAAAATATGTTAGGCGTGCTATATGAGTGCGCCCAAGCCCACGTTTGAATAGAATCTTAACCATCATCATCATCATCATCATCAAGCCTCTCCACCCAAGCTACTGAAGCAGCCACTTGGACGTTCAACCAGTCTCCGATAAGCCACCCAAGCACCACTACTCAACTCAACCAGAACAACCAAGAATAAGCCCTAGTCATACACGATACCTACAATGTGCTGCTCACCCGCCACTCGCGCTTTCAAAGCCCAACGCAAAACAGAACGCTATAACCGCAAAATCGAGCGCTATAATCGTCGTCATGGTTTCTATGACGACAGCACCAACATCGTACCAGCAACCAATGTTGTACTCGTACAATCTCCTGCTATTGAGGCTAGAGAGAATGTGCGCGACGTGACTGGTCCGCCTAGCTATCACGCCGTTATGGAGGCGGGACGGGACACATCTGTGGGGACGATGGGTGACGAGGGACATGGTGGTTTTGTGGCGGGTAGGGAGCGGTGTTGTGGTGCTGGAAGATGTGGTAGAAGGGGTGGTTGTGGTGGTAGGAAACGTGGAGGATTAGTTGCTATGCTAGTCAGGTTGGCGAAGGAAGAGTATGCCGCCTACAAGGAGAGCAAGGCTGTGGATGAAGCAGGTGGTGCTGGAGGACAGTTGGTGAGGAGTGAGAAGTCTTGAGGGATTGGTCAATTCGCTTCTCGATTTGAGCGGGTTTAGTGTTGCTTGTCGTGTGGTTAAAGAGCTCGTTTGTATTCGTTTCAAGTGAAAATCAATAATATCTCAATCCAACTTCTTCCTCGTGATGCACATGTCGAATGACTTACCGGCACTTCCGGACAAAGTCTTCTCCATACTCAAAATAATCTGTGAAAGTTTCAAGATGATTATCTGTGGGTATTGTATCTAGCGTAGGTCGTGACGTGGAGGTGTCACGAGTGGATGTTCTTCTCAGATTATGGCAGGACCTTACGACCCTTTCCCCTTCTTCCTTCCTCTTCTCACGTAGCTGCTTGTTCGATGAAGTCAATTTGACGATGCTTATAGAACGCCGCTCTAATGGTCTGCTGCTGAGTGTCTCGATATCCTGCCTTGCTGGTGTCTCGCACTAATAGCTGCCTGCGAAGTGCCTCATTCGAATCATTGTCCCTGTGAGAGAATGGTGAGCTGATACTGCTATTTGGCTTGTGTGACATTATCTGTGGGCGCGAAATATCCAGTGCTGAAGCAGCAAAAACTAGCCTATCAAGACACTCGATTTCCGTGATTGGAATCTTGCTTAGTGCTACCAGATGTCCTCATGCTTGCCCTAGTGGTTAGTCCTTCCAGAACGGGCGGGTGTACTTGTTTTGTCTGATGGGTTGGAGCGCTGTGAGGCGATATTATGTTATGGGGCTGAATGGCCCGAACTTGCAGCAGCAACGACGTGCTTTGCAAGTCGAGATTCCGCCATTCTGCGATGATGTGGTTGCGCCCAACAAGGTTGGTTCACTCATGTGTTGCATCCTCGTATGTTAAGGCAGGCTCGTTTTTCATCAGGATGTGCTGAAGAAGAAGTAAGCACGATTTTGTGGGAGCTAGGGGTGAGGACTGTGAGTACTGAGTATTCGGTGGAGAATGTGAAGACATGCCTAGGCATATATCTGTTTTCTGAGATTGATGCTGATAGGAAGTTTCGGATTGAGTATAGCTATCTACGAGCGCTGAACGTCATCACAGAGGGGCTTTTATATTAGGAAGTGACAGCTGAGATATCCCCAGCCTTCAAGATGAAGGATCCACGAGTTGATTGATCTTTGACGAGATTGAACAGGCTGCGAGGTCACGAGATTGGTTCATCCTGGCTGATTGTTATGCATTAACATGTTCCGTTCTGGATTTTGCTCAACATTCGCCCTTATGGAACAGCTCCAGCTACCAAGGACACTTCCTCTGACCAGAGAGAGCTCTGCTAACGAAACATGCCTCAATTTCTCAAACCAAGGTCTAGAAAGCATGATATTGGTTTAGTGCCCGCAATTCGACGTAGAATTGCGGAAACGAAGGACGAAAAGGAGAGTAATCAATAGTTTGCGAGATTCTGCCTCAACGCAGCACACTGAAAAGCCGGGTCGTTAACAATCCAATAATGTCGACGCATGCAGTGTAAATCACGTGACGCATCCCAGGATCAGGGCTCGGCGATGTGTCGGATCCGAGCCGATATTCATCAAAAATGGTAACTACAACACACATCTTCTCACTCTTGTCAGTATCATTTACTGCTTTTGTTGCTTGACGATAAGGCATCGTACTGCTCTTCGTGACCGCACAAGGTACTTGACCATTCTTCTGTGCGTCATCATCTGATTGGTATGGCTTGCCATGCAAAACGAGTCCAGCAATCAACTCCACAGTCATTGTGTTTTCAAAGCCGGGTCGAGATCAATCGAAGTCAAGATTCTAACTGCATCAGGTTGCTCGTGCCTATGCGGTCGGAATGTGCCATGACTTACTGGGCTTCCGGGCAGGCTTGCCGGTAGGTATCTGATCGGAGGAATGGACCATTCCTCATTCCTCATCTTCTCAACGCGTGGCCCATCACCGGACGAAACAAAAGCATGATGATAGCCTTACTTCTGCTTTTGTCGCAAGACGGCATCCTTCTTCATGTCGAGAATCATCGCGTTCGGCCTTCTCGGCCTGTTAGCTTTTCAGACGACGTCAGCAACGCTTGCTGGACCAGTCTGTCCAGGATCCGATCTGTCACAATATACTTCCTACGGTCGAAACGTATACAACATCACTTGCGGCTCTGATCATACTGGTAATAATTTGGCGGATGTGAGCTGTACGCAGCAGCTTGCATATTGAGATGAATGCTATCGACAGCGTCAATAGAAACATCACGAACGCAGAACAAGAAACTAAACCAGTGTGCTCATCTGCTTCGCTTTTGTCTTGTCTA